>ENA-OQDD01000027-OQDD01000027.1-human-gut-metagenome-genome-assembly--contig:-NODE-27-length-50764-cov-5.700318_pt1 | contig 50764 bp, 52 predicted proteins | sample MGYA00242507_ERZ504598 | MGnify/ENA primary metagenome ERZ504598 (study PRJEB26092, sample SAMD00036318) | human gut metagenome | host: Homo sapiens | study: EMG produced TPA metagenomics assembly of...
CATTTCGTATTGTCGATTTGATGTATCCGATATTGACATTGTTGGTTGCGCTCTCTTTTGCGACTTCTCCCTGATTTACAGTAGCGTCATCGTCGGTGAGCCACATTTGTTATGTTTTGGAGATTGTCTTTGGAAGACACTGCTGTTGCATACACGGTGTTGGTGTTCGCAGCATCGACGGTGATGCCAATGAGCTTATAGTCGCTTGATAATGCGGAATCGTCACATTGCACGGTGACTATATCTCCCAGCTGGGCGTCAATTTGTTCAGCTGCGGCCCGAGACAGGGAGATTTCGTTTTTTTGCGACGGCTGATGCCCTTCGATGAGCGTGCCATATCGTGAGGGGCCTGTTAGGAAAGTTATGTCTGCGATGGTGTTTCGTGAAGAGCCGCTGGCGGAGGTGAGGCCTACTGATCCTTGTGTGGATTTGACGCCGATGGCCTTACCGTTTTGGACCTGTTGCCTGAGTTCTTCGGCTACATCGTTGCTGCCTCCTGAAATTTGGTACGTGTACCCTCCGGATTGACCTGCTGCGCCTTCTTTGGCGGCCTGTACGTATAGATTCAAGCTGTTTAAGGCCACCACGGGTAGCATCGCCGACAATAATGCCACCACAAAGAGTGAGATGGTGAGCATCGGATGGAATCTCAAATATCCAGAGGTAACGTGCCTCGTGATTCCAGTGCTGTGGTAAGGCATTCCATTCATTGCTCCACCAACTTGTGGTCCTGAATGCGCACAATGCGGTCACTGTGCTGCGCGACCGTAGCGTCATGCGTTGCGATTATGACAATGGATCGCTCTTTGTGGGCAATATCTGAAAGCAATGTTGCGATTGCCTGCGTATTTTCCTCATCAAGCGCGCCGGTGGGTTCATCCGCGAGAATCACACGTGGTTTCATGGCGATCGCGCGTGCGATGGCCACACGTTGCTGCTCTCCTCCTGACAATTGGCCAGCCAAATGGTTTGCATAGCCTGCTAAATGCACTTCTTCAAGCAAGTTATCGATTGTGTTGTTTTCAGCGCGGGAAGTTTCCTTAATCTTGGTTTGTCCGAGGTTCTTATGCGCCGCTTCAAACGCCAGCATGATGTTTTCTCGCACGTTAAGATATGGAATGAGCCTGTAATCCTGAAATATGCGCATGCATAAAGATCCGAGAAGATTTTTTCGATCAATGGAATTGACATTTGCGCCATCAATGGTGACGGAGCCAGTGTCTGGTTGTAAAGAACCGTCCATCAAACGCAGCAAAGTGGTCTTTCCTGAGCCGGAAGGTCCCATTATTGCCGTTGTCGAACCTTCTTCGAATAATGCGCTCGCATTGTCTAAAATCAGACGTTTTCCATACGAAAACCCCACGTGATCAAGTTCCAGCATGGTATAGCCCCCTCTCGGTATACATGAGCAGCCATTGCTCTTGCGTAAGGCGTCGTACCCCCATTAGTTACGATTTCTTATGTGCCTAGCGTAATAGTATTTAATGGTTGGGGCAAGATGGTGATTTTTGTGTTTCGATTGTTTTTTCGTTAAATTTATGGAGACGATTGCGACTATTTGCCAGCGAATGTGGAAGTTGGGGTACTATGAAGCCGCACTATTGCCGATGGCGTTCGTCATGAACTCGGTTTTGATGGCTGATTTGATGATTGATGTATTGACTGATGGAACGCAATGCCCATGTTGGAGGATGTATGGCACGGTCTGGTACGCCTACGAAACCGCGTACGGCGCAGGCGAAGGCTGTTAAGCCTATTCGCACGTTGAAGAAAACTAAGTCGCATCGCGTGCGCAATATCATATGCGGTTTTCTGGCCGGTATTCTGTCGATTGCAGCTTTGCTGGGCACTGTTTCGCACATACTGCCTGCTGAGATTCAGGCGTGGCCGTATGTTCCCATTATTGTTTCGTTGGTGCCTTGGTTTGCGATTCTTGCGGTGATTGCGCTGATTTGCGGCATTGTCTCGAAACGAACAATGTCGGTATTGCTGGCGATTGCGGCGATCGCGTTGCAAGTATGGTGGCAGTATCCGTTTTTCTACAATGAAACGAAGCTTCCACGTGCCGCGATCGCAGCGGTTTCGGGAGCGTCCGCCAATACGCAGGATGATTATGCTCGTTTGATGACATGCAATGTGTTTAAGGGTCGTGCCGACGCGCAGGAAATTGTCGATGTGGTGCGTAGCGAGCGTGTGGAAGTGCTGGCATTGCAAGAAACGACCGATGCTTTCGTGGACGAGTTGAACAAGGCTGGTATTGGCGATTTGCTGCCGTATGCGCAGGTGGCAAGTTCAGACGGCGTGTATGGCAATGGTTTGTGGTCGGCGAGTCCGCTTGTTGATCCGGCTGATGATGATGTTGATTCGAGCGCGTCGTTCATGCCAGGAGCCACGGTTGCATTCAATGATGGTCGGACGCAGATCCGTTTCGTTTCGGTACATACCACGTCTCCGACCGATGGATATTGGCAGCAGTGGAAGCGTTCATTGGATGAGCTTGGTCGACTCCGGTACGATACGTCTCGCAGGTACGTGTTCATGGGTGATTTCAACGCGACCGACGACCATACGCCGTTCCGTAATTTCTTGGGAACACGGTTCACGGATGCGGCCAAACAAGCGGCCGGGGGATTGGTGTTCACGTGGCCTGCGAATATCGATTATGTGCCGACGTTTGCGGGCATTGACCATATCGTATTGGATTCCGGCATGTTGGCCGGTCGGGTCAAATCGTTGAAAATCGATGGAAGCGATCACAAGGCGTTGCTGGCAACCGTGCAATTCGACGTGTGAGAAGAGTATCGGCGCAACTGCATATCGGCTGCGCATCTGCATAAAACAAAGTGCCCCAGATAGGAATCGAACCTACGACACCTTCTTTAGGAGAGAAGTGCTCTATCCACTGAGCTACTGAGGCAACGAATCTTCATTCTACACACCATCCGGACGAGTGTGGTATCGAAATGAAGAAATTCGAAATTTATGCATGACTGTACGCCATATAACACCTTGTAAAAACGTGTGGCGCACAGTCATGGAAATGCTATATTGACGGTATTTTGAGATGTTCAGGCCAGATTGTCTTGCGTGCCAGCGGTATTGGCCGCAGTGGCCTGTTCCGCCTGTGCTGCGTCAAGCTTGGCACGCACTTCGCCGAGCAGACTTTGGGCGCGCTTGGCGAGGCTTCGCCAAGCTCCCACTGGCGCATGGACTGGTCAAGGTTGAGTCCGCCGGCCTCAAGTGCCTGCACGGCCTGAATGAGCTGATCTCGAGCCTCTTCGTAAGGCATTTGTGCGATGGCTTCGCGTTCCTTGTCGGTCAGGCTGGATGCGGGGGTGGTTTCGTTGGTCATTGCTACTCCTTCGTTACGGTGGTGACTTCGGACACGATCACGCCGTGCTTCAATGTCATGGTGAGTTGGTCGCCGGTGTTCACGGCGTTCGCATCGTCGATTACATGGCCGTCCGCTCCCTGCACTACCGCATAGCCTCGGTTAAGGGTGGATTGCGGGCTAAGCGCGGTCAGTGAGGCGTGCGCTTTTTCGATGGTGAGGCTTGCGTCGTCAAGAATACGTGTCAGGCCGATTCTCATGCGGGTTCTTGCATCATCGATGAGACGCTGATGTGGTTCCAGCATGGTGAGCGGCTGTGTGAGGCTTGGACGGTTCGCATAGCTTCAATCAGTCTTGTTTCATTGTTGACGGTGGCGTCGATGCGTATGCGCATGCGTTCGATGTTCACGTTGATCAGTTGCATCTGCTCGCGCACGTCCGGCACGACTTTCTTCGCCGCGTCCGTTGGCGTGGATGCGCGCAGATCGGCAACCAGATCAAGCAGCGTCCAATCATCCTCATGGCCGATCGCGGAAATCAGCGGCGTATGGGCGGCTGCCGCGGCACGTACCACGCCTTCGTCGGAGAACCCGATCAGATCTTCGAAAGCGCCGCCGCCACGGGCCACGATGATCACGTCGACATCAGGATCGGCATCCATCTGCGCGATCGCCTTGATCACGTCGGAAGGGCACTGCTCACCCTGCACATGCACATGCGTCACTTTGAAATCGACAACAGGCCAACGCAATCTCACGTTGGTGATGACATCGCCTTCGGCGCGAGCCTGCGGCGCGCAAATCAGACCAATGCAATGCGGAAACTCGGGCAGAGGCTGCTTGCGGTCAGCGTCGAACAGGCCTTCGCCTTTCAGTTTCTTGCGTAATTCGTCGATCATGGCCTTCAGGCTGCCTCCTGCGCCGGCCGCGATAATGGCGTCGCCACGTAAAGACAGTGACGTGCGTTTCATCCACAGATTCGGTTTGCCATGGATGATGACGCGGTCGCCCTGCACGAAAGGCGTGGCGGCTGCGGCGAACTGCCCGAAACCGTTGACTTCCAACGCAATGTCCTGATAATCATCGCGCAGAGTGATATAGGCGCTGCCCTGACGTCTGGTGTTGATCTGCGTGATCTGCCCGGCCACCCAAACCGATGGCCACCGTTCGACGGCCATATGGAATTTCTCGCTGAGCAGACTTACCGGCCAGGGGTTGTCAGCAGTGGTTTCGCCGGCCAGTCGTGGCAGCGGTTTGCTGTTCGGCTGCGCTGCCGGGGGTGTGTAATCCTGGTTCCAAGTCATAGTTCAAGATTCCATCATCTTGCGGACAAATGAAACACATGTTCGAATTCCGTGAGGGTACCCCGCCTTGTATAGTCCCTCTTCGGTGAGTGCGTCAAATCGACACTCGGGCGACACTCCGTGGCGAAATCGTTACCTTTGTCACACAAGTTAAGGAATGGCGGAATCAAGCCGAAAAATGGAATATATAGTTTTACTGCCGGCGTGCCGCTACTACATTTAGTGCTGGCTATGGCGTACAGTCATGGACGTAGCAACAATCTGGCATGCATAACGAAGCATGAAAACCTGGTCGGATGGGTCCGACCCGGAAAGGATGATGAATGGAAACGCAGGCTCTGAATGCCATCTCCGCAACCGTTAAAACGGGAACCGGTAAGGTGCTCGTCGAGAAGCGCGACGGTCGTGTGGTCGACTTCGATCCGATCAACATCATCAGCGCGGTGAAGTCCGCCTTCGCCGACCTTGATAAGAAGATCGGGCCGCAGGAGGAACAGCTGATCCGTGATATCGCCAATCAGGTCGAAGCCGAAATCAAGGATCGTTACAACGGTCCCGCCAAGATCGAAGACATCCAGAATCTCGTTGAGCACGGCCTGATCGAAGACCACCTGTACGATGTGGCGCGCACGTACACCAACTACCGTCTGAACAAAGACATCGAACGTGCCAAGCCACCGACATCAACGAAGCCGTCAAGCGTCTGGTGAACCGTGACGAGGCTCTGGTGCGCGAGAACGCCAACAAGGATTCCAACGTCTACTCCACCCAGCGCGATCTGCTGGCGGGCGCGGTGTCCAAGCGTCCGCCTTCTCCATGCTGCCGGACGCGGTCTCCAACGCCCACATGAAGGGTGACATCCACTTCCACGACGCCGACTACTCGCCGTTCACCGCACAATCCAACTGCTCGCTGCCGAACTACTGGGATATGCTCGCCAACGGTTTCACTCTGGGCAACGCTCCGATGGGATCGCCGAACAGCATTTCCATCGCCGCCACGCAGATCACCCAGATCATGAAGGACGTGGCATCCAGCCAGTATGGTGGCCAGACCGCCAACCGTGCCGACGAGCACTTCGTCGAATACGCGCGCAAGGATTACGACAAGTTCCTTGAGCAGGCCCATGAGATCATGCCTGACGACTTGCCGATCGAAATCGCCGAACGTCAGGTGCGCTTGGCCAAGGATGTCGAACCGAAGCGTCTGCATTTCGAAAAGGACCGTCCGGCCCTGCCGATGGACGAGCCGTTCAACAAGGATGCCAGCCGTTTGCAGCAGTTGCGTGAGGTGTGGGCGAAGATCCAGACCCGCAAGGCCATCTACGATGCCATGCAGACCATGGAATACCAGATCAACTCCAATCGTGTGTCGAATGGCCAGACCCCGTTCGTGACCGTTGGCTTCGGTTTGGGCACTGACTGGTTCGCCCGCGAGATTCAGCGTGCCATCTTCCTGAACCGTATCCGCGGCCTCGGTTCCGAACATCACACCGCCATTTTCCCGAAGCTCGTGTTCACCATCAAGCATGGTGTGAACGCCGATCCGGGCGATCCGAACTACGATTTGAAGCAGCTCGCCCTCGAATGCGCCACCAAGCGCATGTATCCGGACGTGATCTTCTACGAGAACATCGTGAAGATCACCGGCTCCTTCAAAGCCCCGATGGGCTGCCGTTCCTTCTTGCAGGGTTGGATTGATCCGGCGACCGGCAAGGACGTGGAAGACGGACGCATGAACCTTGGCGTCGTCACCGTGAACGTTCCGCGCATCGCACTGGAATCCCACGGCGACAAGGATCGCTTCTGGAAGATCTTCGACGAGCGTATGGCCGTGGCTCATCAGGCATTGCAATTCCGTATCATGCGTTGCAAGCAGGCCGCGCCGGTCAATGCGCCGACCCTGTTCCGTTTCGGAGCCTTCGGTCGCCTCGGCGCCAACGACAGCGTCGACCAGCTGTTCCGCAACGAACGTGCCACCGTTTCCTTGGGCTACATTGGCCTGTATGAGGCGACCAGCGTGTTCTACGGCAAGAACTGGATGCGCGATCACGGCTGGGATCCGCAAGGCAAGGAATTCGCACTGTCCATCGTCAAGCGCATGAACGAGCTGTGCAAGGAATGGAGCGACGCGGAAGGCTACCACTATTCCGTGTACTCCACGCCGGCCGAATCCCTCACCGACCGCTTCAACCGTATGGACCACGAGAAGTTCGGCGAAGTGGAAGGCGTGACCGACCACGACTTCTACACCAACTCCTTCCACTACCCGGTCTGGCTGCAGCAACCCCAATGGAAAAGCTCAACTACGAGAAGGACTTCCCGTACTACGCGTCCGGCGGCTTCATCAACTACTGCGAGTTCCCGTGCCTGCAGTCCAACCCCAAGGCACTCGAAGCGGTGTGGGATTACGCTACAACATCGGCATCGGCTACCTGGGCACGAACACGCCGATCGACCGCTGCTACGATTGCGGATTCCAAGGCGACTTCGAGCCCACTGAGGAAGGTTTCAAGTGCCCGGAGTGCGGCAACTCCGACCCGGACCACTGCAACGTGACCAAGCGCACCTGCGGCTACTTGGGCAACCCGGTGCAGCGCCCGATGGTGCATGGACGTCACGAGGAGATCGCGCACCGCGTCAAGCATATGAGCGGCGAAACCGGTCATGTCACCTTGAGTGACGGTTCCGAACGTGAATGGTTCGAGGAAGCCAAGTAAGGGCCGCGTCGGTAGCAAACATAAACGAAATATGAAAGAGGGTGGGTTTCCACCCTCTTTCATTCTGTGACAATCATGAGGCAAGCAGCAATCGCAAAAACGCGACGTAACGGCAAAACGTGAAGGGACAACGTATGATCAGCAGCGCGAATCCAGCAATTCAACGTCGTGACTTTGCGGCGGACGAAACCAATCGCGGACCTTTCATCCCCACAACTCGTTCCAACAATCCCAAAGCAGGGCAATGGACCAACCGCATGAGCCGCAATATGATCGCCGACTACAAACGGTTCCTCATGACCGATGGAGAAGGCATCCGATGCTCGCTGTACGTGTCCGGCTGCCCGTTCCATTGCGAGGAATGCTACAACACGTCAATCTGGGATTTCCAAGCCGGCCACGAATACAACGACAAGCTCGAAGCGCAAATCATGGATGACTTAAGCCAATCGTATGTGCAAGGCATCACCTTCCTCGGAGGCGAACCATTGCTCAACACGGGCGTGCTGTTGCCCCTTGCGCGCAAAATACGCGAACGGTTCGGTAATACCAAAGATATTTGGTGCTGGACCGGCTACACGTGGGAAGAGCTCATGCGCGAAGGCGAAAGCCCCGACAAGCGCGAGCTGCTCGAACTGATCGACATTCTCGTGGATGGCCGTTATATCAAAGAATTACATGATTCCCTGCTGCAATTCCGCGGAAGCAGCAACCAACGCATCATCGACGTGCCGAAATCACTGGAAAGCGGACAAGTGGTGATTTGGCCGAAATTACATGATCAAACACGATTCATTCCCGAAATATACGGCAAAGACCGTTCTGCGGGGGAAGGCGGCGCATCCTGACATGAAAATGTTTGGCTGGGTTTGCGATTTCGACATTCGTCGAGTATCCGGATGCATAATTAGGCACATTGACTGGATTAATTGTCTAATTTATGCGCTGTTTCGTGCATTTTATGCTGATTGCAAGCATTCACGAAGCGCTTAGGCGTGGGCACAGACTACGATTACATGATTGGATAACCGGGGTAGGGGCTTCCATGCCTGCCATGGAATGCAGTCCGGCGGATAGAACGATAGAGGTTGATACATGGTTGAAGCAGCAGAAGCCGTGACCGAAACGCACGGCACAAAGCCGTTGCGTGTAGGTCTTGATATCGGTTCCACTACTGTGAAGGCGGTGGTGCTCGATCAGTCCGACGCGCTCGCGGACGCGCTGTTCTCCGATTATCGGCGTCACCACGCGAACGTGCGCGCCACCGTGGCCGGGCTATTGGCCGACATCCACCAGGAATTGGAAAAGCTTGGCCGAGGCGACGAGCCGATTCGCCTGGCCATCACCGGTTCAGGCGGTCTTGCCTCGCAGACAGCCTCGACGTGCCCTTCGTTCAGGAGGTCATCGCCGAAACCGAAGCCATTGACAAGGAATATCCGCAGGCTGACGTGATCATCGAGCTTGGTGGCGAGGATGCGAAAATCACGTATCTCAAGCCGACTCCGGAACAGCGTATGAACGGTTCCTGCGCAGGCGGTACCGGCGCATTCATCGATCAGATGGCAACACTGCTCGACACCGACGCCGCTGGTCTGAACGAAATGGCCGCGCAATACGAAACCCTATATCCGATCGCATCACGTTGCGGCGTGTTCGCCAAAACCGATTTGCAGCCGCTTATCAACGATGGTGCGGCCAAGCCGGATCTGGCTGCATCGATCTTCACCGCAGTGGCCACGCAGACCATTGCAGGCCTTGCCTCCGGACGCCCGATTCACGGAACCGTGATCTTCCTGGGTGGTCCGTTGTTCTTCATGTCCGAACTGAGAGCCGCGTTCAAGCGGGCGCTCGACGGCAAAGTGGACGAATTCATTGTTCCGACCGACGCTCACCTGTATGTGGCATACGGTGCCGCATTGCAGGCCGATCAGGATGGTGACGACCTTGACTAAGCATTACGAAGCACGAACCTGCGCCGACCTTCTGGCACGACTGGACGAACTGGAAAACCTGCCGTCCAACACTCCGACCATGCCTCCGCTGTTCGCTACCGAAGCGGATCGCACCGCATTCAACGAACGACATCATCGCGAGCATATCCATCAAGGCACGCTCGAAGGAGCCCAAGGACCGCACTTCCTGGCATAGACGCCGGTTCCACCACCATCAAAGCGACATTGGTGAACGACGATCGAGAAATCGTATGGTCCTCTTATGCGACCAACGAAGGCAGCCCGCTGACGGCAGCCGTACAAATCGTCAAAAAAATCCAAGCCGAACTACCTGAAGGCGCATGGATCGCACGATCCTGTGCGACCGGCTACGGCGAAGGCCTCATCACCACCGGCCTGCACCTCGACGAAGGTGTAGTGGAAACCATGGCTCACTATCGCGGTGCCGAAATGGTCAGCCCGGGCGTTACCGCCGTCATCGATATCGGCGGCCAAGACATGAAATATCTCGCCATCAACGATGGCGTGATCGACTCCATCGCAGTGAACGAAGCATGCTCGTCCGGCTGCGGATCGTTCCTGCAAACGTTCGCCATTTCCATGGGTCTGACCATTCAGGAATTCACCCAAGCGGCGCTCAACTCCACCCATCCGGTCGATTTGGGCTCCCGATGCACCGTGTTCATGAACTCGTCCGTGAAGCAGGCGCAAAAGGAAGGCGCGTCCATCGAAGACATCGCCGCAGGCCTGTGCTATTCCGTAGTGCGCAACGCCCTCTACAAGGTAATCAAGCTGCGTGATTCCGGCGAACTTGGCGACACCGTGGTAGTGCAGGGCGGCACGTTCCTCAACGACGCCGTGCTTCGCGCATTCGAACTGCTCACAGACCGTGAAGTGACCCGACCGAACATCGCAGGACTCATGGGCGCATACGGTGCCGCACTGACCGCACGCATGCACTATGCCGACGAAGCGGAAGACGAAGACGCCGATACCACCGACACCAAAGAAGCGGTGATCGCAGGCGTACGCCACACCGCATCGAACATTTTGAGCGGCGAAGAACTCGACAACCTGTCGATGACCTCCGAACGAGACGTGTGCAAACTGTGCCAAAACCACTGCAAGCTCACCATCACCACCTTCCAAGACGGATCCCGCTACGTGACCGGCAACCGCTGCGAACGAGGCGGAGACGCGAAAAAGAAGCGTTCCGATCGCCCGAACCTCTACGATTACAAGTACAAGCGTTGCTTCGCCTACCGCAGACTCACCGACAAAAACGCAACCCGCGGCGAAATCGGCATTCCGCGCGTACTCAACATGTACGAAAACTATCCGTTCTGGTTCACACTGCTCACCTCGCTGGGCTTCAAAGTGATGATTTCCGGACGAAGCTCGCATGAACTGTTCGAAACAGGCATCGAATCCATCGCATCCGAAAACATCTGCTATCCGGCCAAACTTGTGCACGGACACATCAAATGGCTGCTGAACAAGGGTGTGAAAACCATCTTCTATCCGTGCGTCAGCTACGAAGAGAACCTGGTACCCAACACCGACAACCACTACAACTGCCCGGTAGTGGCCAACTATCCCGTGGTCATCGGCGCAAACATGCCGGAACTGCGCGAAGAGGGCATCCGTTACATGCGCCCATACTTCAACATGGCCAACCATGAACTCATGGTCGACCGTATCGTCGAAGAATTCGCTTGGGCCAACGTGACCCGTGAAGAAGCCGAAACCGCAGTCAAAGCGGCCTATGCCGAAAACGAAGTCTTCAAGCACGATGTGCAGATGGAAGGCCTCAAGCACTCGCCTACATGAAGGAACACGACTGCCGAGGCATCGTGCTCGCAGGCCGCCCGTACCACATCGATCCGGAAGTCAACCATGGCATTCCGGAAACCATCTGCTCGCTCGGCATGGTGGTATTGTCTGAAGATTCGATCTGCGAACTGCAGCCGGGGGAGAAGCTCAACCTGAGTGATTTCCTCGCCGCGGACGAAGACGATCCGCGCAAGAAGAATGCGGACGGCTTCCGTCATGTGGAAGACCGCAAAGTCACCAAAATGCCGTTGCGAGTCACCAACCAGTGGGCCTACCACGCACGCCTGTACTCGGCGGCAAACTTCGTGGCCTCCTATCCGGGACTTGAACTCGTACAGCTCAACTCCTTCGGCTGCGGTCTCGACGCCATCACCACCGACCAGGTGGGCGAAATCCTCGCCGACAAGGCCGACGTGTACACCATGCTGAAGATCGACGAAGTCTCCAACTTGGGAGCGGCAAAAATCCGACTGCGCTCGCTCAAGGCAGCCGTCGAAGAACGCGAACGCAACAAGCAGCGCGGAATCGCCGCAGTCATGCCTAACAAACAAGACAGTGCGCCTAACAAGCAGGGCGAATTCCGCAAGACCGGGTCTGAGGCGCCGACTCCGGGACTCAAGTCATGCTTGACACCGTGATGAAAGCCAATCCGAAACTTACCGAAGCCGTCAAAGCCGCATCCAGGCGTGCCGCGGAAAACGGCATCGGCGAAGCGAAGAAATCCGCGCACAATTCCGCCACCATGTCGAAGTACGCCAACCGCGTGCCATTCGGCAAAGACATGAAGGACTACACCATCGTGGCTCCGCAGATGAGCCCGATCCACTTCTCCTTGGTGGAATCCGTGATCCGTTCCGGCGGTTACAAGTTCGACATTCTCGAACACGCCAGCCGCGAAAACGTGGAAACCGGTCTGAAATACGTCAACAACGACGCCTGCTACCCGGCCATCATGGTTATCGGTCAGCTCGTGGACGCGATTTTGGACGGCAAATACGATCCGGAACACACCGCGCTCGCCATCACACAGACCGGCGGCATGTGCCGAGCCACAAACTATTTCGGCCTGATCCGCAAGGCATTGGTCGATGCTGGCTATCCGCAGATTCCAGTGATCGCCATTTCCACGCAGGGCATCGAAGACAATCCGGGCTTCACCGCCACTCCGGCATTGTTGCATCGTGTCATCAAGGCGCTGATTATCGGTGATCTGCTGATGAAATGCCTGTATCGCGTACGCCCGTACGAGGTGACGCCAGGCAGTGCGAATCAGCTGTACCACACGTGGGACACCATCGTGCGTGAAACGCTCGAACACCACGGCCATTCCAAGACGGCACGCAAGTTCATCGGCAAGGGGTATCTGCCGTATCAGACGCTCGTTAAGGAGATTGTGAAATCCTTCGACGCGCTGCCGTTGAAGGACGAGCCGCGCAAGGTGCGCGTCGGTGTGGTGGGCGAAATCCTCGTCAAGTACCAGCCGGACGCCAACAACCATGTGGTCGACGTTATTGAATCGCAGAATTGCGAGGCTGTGGTGCCGGGCATCATGGAATTCATGACCACCCGCCCATACATTTCCGACTGGAACGAGCATTACCTCGGCATGGGCGGCAACAAGCTTGGCTACGCGCTGATGCGCAAGGCGCTTGACATGTACAACGCTCCTGTGCACAAGGCGATCGATTTAGCACACGGCAAGTTCTCCCAGGACCTGCCGATGCCGGAACTCGTGAAGAAGGCCGACGAGGTCACTTCCGTGGGTGTGCAGGCTGGTGAAGGCTGGCTGCTGACTGCGGAAATCCTTGAGCTCATCGAATCCGGCTGTCCGAACGTGATTTGTGCGCAGCCGTTCGCCTGCCTGCCGAACCACGTGACCGGCCGAGGCATGTTCGGCAAGATCCGCCGACTGCATCCGGAAGCCAACATCGTGTCCATCGATTACGATCCGGGAGCATCCGAAGCGAACCAGCTCAACCGCATCAAACTGATGATCGCAGCCGCCAAGAAGGCTCACAAGGCCGCGCAACAGGGTGAGACGACGCAAAGCAAAAAAGTCGCCTGATCATAGGCAGATAAATCAATAAGCACTGACTGGAATTGACCAAAATACCGACGCGGACAACATCTTCAGCGTCGGTATTTTTATTGATATATACAAACAATTCTCCAAATAGTGGTAATTGCTTCTGACTTTATTGACAGCTGTTAATTATTATTGGTCGGTCTTGCAGAGCATGTCTGTTGTAATTGAAAATGTGTACTCGATTCGGGATACGCAAGAGTTGGCTATCAGTTTTTCGTATAGCAATCGCGCCGTGCTCATCAATGAGTTTCGGTAGGATTGCCAACATGACAGCACCACGAATTTCTTACGCACACCTGCTTACTGAGCCGAATCCGAAGCATGTGGAAAGTCTGGTCAAATTCTTCGAATCAGGCTGCCAAGAGCGCGGAACCGGCGGTTTCGGCGTGGAAATCGAGCATCTGCCGGTGCATAACAGCGATGATACCGCCGTGAACTATTACGAGGAGAACGGCATCGAGGCGTTGCTGAACCGCATTCGCCTGTATTACGACGAAAGCAAGGAATACTGGGAGAACGGCAGGCTTGTTGGCCTTGGGCGCGAAGGTATTTCCGTGTCGCTTGAGCCGGGTGGCCAGCTGGAATGTTCGCTGGGTATTTTGCATAAGCCGGAGGATCTGCGCACGATTTACGGAGCGTTCCGCCGCGAAGTCGATCCGGTGCTTGACGATCTCGGCTTCCGCTTGGTTAATTACGGGTATCAGCCGAAGTCCGGCTATGCCGACATTCCTGTGAATCCGAAGGACCGTTACAAGGCGATGACCGCGTATTTGGGTCGTGTCGGCCAGTTTGGTCCGTGCATGATGCGCTGCTCTGCTTCGACGCAGATCAGCATCGACTATGTTTCGGAAGAGGATGCGATTTCCAAGTTGCGTTTGGGTACGGTGATCGGTCCGATTCTTGCATGGTTCTTCCGTAACACTCCGTACTTCGAGGGGCGGGAGAATCCGTATCCGCTGCTGCGCCAGCGCATGTGGGATTATTTGGATTTCCAGCGTACGAACGTTATTCCGGGACTGTTTGATCCTCGCTTTGGTTGGGAGGATTATGCGGTTGACGTGCTGAGCACGCCGATGATGTTCGCTGATCTGACGCACACTCCGGAAGCGTTGGAAACTCCCGGAACTGATCTGCATCATCCTGCATTCTATGAGAACGCGAACGACGTGTATCCTGATCGAGAACTCAACGCATACGAAATCAATCATGTGATTTCCACGCATTTCAACGATGTGCGTTTGAAGAACTTCATTGAATTCCGTCATTGGGATTCGCTGCCTGTGGCGCGTGCGGAACGGTTGACGGAAATCATCGGATCGCTGTTCTATGATCCGGCGAATCGTGAGCGTCTCGAATCGTATTTCGGCGGCATTCGCGAGGAAGATGTGCTTGAGGCGAAGGCGAACCTGCAGGCGCATGGCCATCAGGCCGCTCCGTATGGCAATTCGCTGGAATTCTGGCAGGAATTCTTAGGACTCGAAGGTGTGCTTGCCGACGAACCTGGCGATCCGAAGCATCCTGACGTGTTCCAGAAGTAAAACTGTTTTTCGAATATTTTTGGTTGGCCGAGGCTGACTGAATGTGATCTCGAAGTGGTTTTGAATGTAATTCAGGCTGGTCTGTTGAAGATCGGCCGTTTTTATGTGGCGAGTGGGAATGTTGTGGTTTGATATGATTTCCGCCTGTCTAATGGGTAGTAGATAGTACACTGTCCATATGGCTAATGAGGGGAAGAAACGTGTTCGTAAAACACCTGAGGAGCGTAAGCGGGAAATCGTCGCTGCGGCGAGCCGTCTTATCGGGGAAAAGGGGTATTACGGTACATCGTTGAAAGATATTGCTGATGCGATTGGCATGAGCCAGCCTGGATTGCTGCATTACATCGGCAACAAGGAACGGTTGCTGTCGCTGCTGGTCACCGACAATTACGATCAGGAGGGCACTCCGGCTGATTTCGCTGCGTCGGGACTACCCGGCAGTGATCCGGAAGGCATGCTGTTTCCCGCGTACTTGCGATTCTTGGTTCGCTACAATGCGAGCGACGCAGCTTGCTGCAGCTATACATGGTGTTAGAAACTGAGTCGTTCAGTGAGGATCATCCGTTGCACGACTATTTCGAGAATCGTCCGAAATACGTGTGGGAACACTATTCCCAGTACACATGGAAATTGCCGCCTGAAATCGGCGGTTGGGAGAATATGCGTGCGATGGTGCGTCAAAGCTTGGAAGCGATGGACGGCATTCAACTGCGTTGGATGCGTAAGCTCCCATCGATTTCTACGATGAATGGCTTGCCTTCGAAAAGATGATCTTCCCCTCACCTGTCTGGGACGGCTACCGCTAAGCCGTGTGCAGTTTTCTTGCGAGCTGTGTTTCTATGGCCTTTTGTGTCTCAATTCCTCCACTAGCTGGAAGAATCAGGACTTTTGGAGGTGTGTTTGCGGGAAGCTTGCTCCAGTGGCTGGAAAGATTTGCTCGCTGGGATAGCTTTTTGTGTGGATTGCGGTGATTGGTTGGTTTTGGTCAAGGGGAAACGCTGTATCTAATGGTTGTTAGGTAAGACACGCCTGAAATTTTGCAGTTCTTGACAGTTGAATCGGGAAGATTTATATTTCTTATATCTAATGGCTGTTAGATACGGATACTTGAGAAAAACTCGGGGATACCGCAAAAGAACAACCTTAGACGTAGCAACAAGTAGTAACTAGTAACAAGTCAATGAAGACGATGGAGGATCCATGAGTCGTTACGAGGCAGATCACATTCTTTTCGGTGCCGCATATTACGACGAGTACCTCATGATGAAAGGCATCGACCGCGTCGATGAAGACATGAGGATGATGAAGGAAGCGGGGCTGAACGTCATTCGCATCGCCGAATCCACGTGGAGCACCTGCGAACCGCAGCCGGGCGTATTCGACTTCACTTACGTTGACCGCGCACTCGACGCAGCACAGCGCGCGGGCATTGACGTCATCGTAGGCACCCCGACCTACGCAGTGCCGAGCTGGCTCGTCAAGCTTGACCCGAGCGTGCTCGCGGTCACCCCGAACGGTGAAGGCAAGTATGGCGCACGCCAGATCATGGACATCGTCAATGCCACCTACCGTTTCTACGGTGAACGCGTGATCCGCAAGCTGATCTCCCACGTTGCCGACCATCCGGCAGTGATCGGCTACCAGGTCGATAACGAAACCAAGTACTACGATTCCGTGTCCAACGACATGCAGCGCCTATTCATCAAGTATCTGTATGAGAAGTTCGATGGCGATCTGAACGAGCTGAACCATCGCTTCGGTCTTGACTACTGGTCGAACCGCATCAATTCCTGGGAGGACTTCCCGGATGTGACCGCCACGATTAACGAGTCCCTCGGCGGCGAATTCGACAAGTTCCGTCGCGATCAGGTGCGTGCCTTCCTGCAGTGGCAGTCCGATATTGTGCGCGAATACGCTCATGACGACCAGTTCATCACCCACAATTTCGATTTCGAATGGCGTGGCTATTCCTTCGGCGTGCAGCGGCCGTCGACCACTTCAAGGCCGCGACCGCAGTGGACATCACCGGCGTCGACATCTACCATCCGACCGAAGACGATCTGACCGGTAAGGAAATCGCATTCGGCGGCGATATGACCCGTTCCACCAAGGACGGCAAGAACTTCCTCGTGCTCGAAACCGAAGCGCAGGGTCAGCATGGCTGGGTTCCGTTCCCGGGACAGCTTCGTCTGCAGGCTTACTCGCACTTGGCCTCCGGCGCTGACATGGTGGAATACTGGCACTGGCATTCCATCCACAATTCGTTCGAAACCTACTGGAAGGGTCTGCTGAGCCACGACCTCGAACCGAACCCGACCTACCGCGAGGCAGGCGTGTTCGGACACGAAATCGGCAAGCCGGAAGTGGGGGAGCGTCTCGTTCACCTGAAGAAGCAGAACAAGGTGGCCATCATGGTCAGCAACGAGTCGCTTACCGCGCTCGACTGGTTCCTCATCGAAGCGGGCTTCCCGTTCGGCGGCAACCTCAAGTACAACGACGTGGTGCGCAACGTGTACGACGCGCTGTTCGAGCTCAACGTCGAATGCGATTTCGTGCCGTCCGATGCTCCGGCCGAACGTCTCGCCAAGTATGAGATGATCGTGACTCCGGCGCTCTACTGCACGTCTCAGGAAACTACGGATCGCTTGCGTACGTTCGTTGAAAATGGTGGCCACTTGGTTTCCACCATGCGTTCTTTCGTATCCGATGACGAAGTGACCGTTTGGGCCGACCGCGCTCCGCACAATCTCACCGACGTGTTCGGCATGACTTACAGCCAGTTCACCCGCCCGAATGGCCACGTTTCCGTGGAATTCGCAGGTGCGCTCGCCGAAACCGCGTCCACCGATGCTCAGTCGCTGATCGAACTGTTGAACGCCGACGCTGATACTGAGGTGCTCGCATCCTACGGCCACTATGCTTGGAAGGATTACGCCGCGGTCACCCGTCACGCATTCGGCAAGGGCGATGCCGAGTGGATTGCTACGTTGCTTGACGCCGATTCCATTCGTGCGGTTATGCGCGAGGCTGTGGAACATGCTGGTGTTGCCGTTGCCGGAACCGCGCTCGCGGGCCAGATCTCGGTTCGTCAGGGTGTGAATGCCCTCGGCGAGAACGTGACGTATCTGCTCAATTATTCCGCCGACGAAGTTACCGTTGCAAGCCCGGTTGCAGGTGAAGTGGTGGTCGCTCCGGTCGTCATCGCCACCGACGGCAATATTGATGAGGCTGCAACTGCTGAAGTCGTACTGAAGGAGGCGCAGCCGTCAAGGAGGGTGATCCATTGGCAATCGGCCGCTGGAATGTTGTGGTGATCGCAGGCTGAAATCGCCGCAAAGAGAACGTTTAGGGAATGAGAAGGTCGATCAGGGCCTTCCATTCCCCAACGAAATCGACATCTTGAGATCCGTTGAGCCACCGCAATTGCAACCCTTCCATGGCGGATAGCACCTGCAGTGCGGTGCGTTCCGGATAGGCGACGTCATCTCGTTTGGCTGCGAACGTGTATTCCTTCAGCAGATTGATTTCGCGCTGTTCGAAATACTTGTGCACCGGATGGTCTTTGCTTAGGGCCTCGCTTTCGAGCAGAGTGTAGAGACGAACCATTTCGGGTCGGTCTGCGTTGGTTTCCACGGTTCCTGTGGAGATGGCCTTGAGTCCGAGAGCGCAATGGTATGCGATGCCGTCTTGCAAAACTTCGCCGGTCACGCCTTCAACGCCAAGATGCTCTGCAATGGCGATTTGGTTGGTGCGGTCGGCGTATTTGAGGGTTTCTTCAAGGAGTTGTTCTTTGGATTTGAAGTAGTAAAGGAGGCCTGCTTCGGTGATGTTCTGAGCTTGTGCCACGTCGCGAATGGTGAATCCCCAGAAGCCGAATTGGGAGATGAATGAAACGGTGGTTTCGAGTATCGCTTTTCTGCGATCTTCGGCGCTCATTCGTTTCCTGCGTTTATCTTCGATTCGGCGGCGCATGCTCTCTCCTTTTCTTGTACTTACTAAGTTACAGTACGGAGGAGAGGAAGTGTGGCAGAAACGTTGGAACACGCTGAGAAGTGACAGATAAAAGAGATTGTAATACGCTTTAACTAAGCAGTTACTAGGTAATAAAAACCGAGATTCTGCTTAAGAGTAAAACTAACATGGAATCATGGTGTCGGATTCGCAAAATCAACAAATCGAACACGATTGACTTGCGCTTTTGGCAGAAATGATTTACGGTAACAAATACGTTAATTACTGATTGGTAGTTAATTGACTGGGCGGGGCAGTCCGTGTCACACAACAAAAACACTACTGAAACATGAATCGAAGGAGAGAGTTTCATGAGTGAAGCAATCGCAAGCAAAGAGGAGCGTTTGGTGGCGTACAACGCCAACATCGCAGCCGCGGACAAGGATCCGTCGCTGTCTCCTGAAACCGGCAAGCCGCTGAGCAAGGTCAACACCATCCGCTTCGGCGCTGGCTTCCTGGTGTTCGGCATCCTGTGGATGTCAGGCCTCGGCATCGTCTCCGCCGTGCTGCTGCCGATGCACTACAAGACCATCGAAGGCGCCGATCCGGACGCCCTCGTCGGTATCGTCAATGCGTTCACCGCAGTGGCGTCCCTGGTTTCTAACCTGATGTTCGGCAACTTCTCCGATCGTTCCCGCTCCAGGTTCGGTCGTCGTACTCCGTGGATCGTTTTCGGTGCGGTGCTCGGTGGCGTCACCCTGTTCCTGACCGGCACCACGCATAACGCGGTGCTGCTTACCATCTTCTACTGCGCCTGCATGTTCGGCCTCAACTGCATGATTGCCCCGCTGGTCGCCGTGCTGTCTGACCGCGTGCCGTCCGGCATCCGTGGCACTATGTCCGCCTTCTATGGTGCAGGCTCCACGATCGGCGCCCCGATTGGTACCATGATCGGTGCATTCTTCATCGAGAACCTGACTGTCGGCTTTGCTGTTGCAGGCGTGCTCATGTTCCTCGGCGGTATCGTTGCGGTGATCATTCTGCCCAAGGAACGTTCCGCTGACTTCCTGCCGAAGGAAGAGGGCTCTTTCAAGGACATCCTCGTATCCTTCCGCCCGCCGAAGTTCGCTGGCGCCCACGACTTCTACAAGCTTTCGCCGGCCGTTTCTGCATGCTCATGAGCTACCAGATGATCAACGTCTACCAGCTCTACATCATCCAGAACTACATCGGCCAGTCCGTTAAGGAATCAGCCGTCACCGTGTCCGTCGTCTCCATGATCATGATGGTCATGTCTCTGGTCGGCTCCTTTATCTCTGGACCGGTTTCTGATCTCATCGGCCGCCGTAAGGTCCCGGTTGTCGTAGCTTCCGTGCTCTTCGCTATCGGCATCGCCATGCCGTGGCTGATTCCGTCCACCTTGGGCATGTACCTGTTCGCGGGCATCGCTGGCCTCGCTACGCCGTCTACTACGCAGTCGACCAGGCTCTGCTCGTCGACGTGCTGCCGAACAAGGAAGAAGCTGGCAAGGATCTGGGCATTCTGAACATGGGCACCACCCTTGGCCAGATGTGCGGCCCGGTCGTCATGTCCACCATCGTGGTGTCCCTCGCTATAACTTCGCCTTCCCGACCGCCATCGCCCTGGCCATCATCGGCTGCTTCTTCATCATGGCCATCAAGAAGGTCAAGTAAGTAATCCTTCCTTGAATGATTGCCCCGGATCCGTCGTTTTCCCCTTCTCGATCGGGTCCGGGGTTTTCCGTAAGGAAGCGAACAATTGCAAATTGATGAATCCGAAGGATTTGTGACGATGCCGAGGGTTTTGAATTTGCTGATCCTTGCAATGTCGATCATGGTATCAAGGTGACGCTTGCTCCGTTTTTGTTTAACGCATTCGTGTTGGACTGACGGGGAGTTGCCTGGCTGACGCGGATGTGTGCGTAACGCGTCAGCTTGGCTGTGGCAACGGTTTGTTGAATGCCGGGTGGTGGATTTTCCCTTCTCTTCCTGCCACCTTCGCAAGCCGGTGTTGTGTTGCAGGGCGTTTGTCTGTGGTGATTGGTTACTGGTCGCCGTGGGCAAACGCTTTTTCGTTACAAGTTGCGCAGAGAAGAAAAATGTATTATCATTTAACTAAGTAGTTACTAAGTAATAGAAACTATGGTGAAAACGTACGAAGGAGTGCATATGGGTCTCAATTACATCAAGGGCGTGAACCTGGGTAACTGGCTGGTTCTGGAAAAGTGGATGAACCCGGCATTGTTCGATGGCACTACCGCCGACGACGAATATTACCTGCCGACGCAGCTCGACCCGGCCGTCTATGAGGCACGCATCAAAACGCATCGCGCCGAATACATCAACGAACGCGACTTCGCCACCATCAAATCATGGGGATTGAATTCCGTACGAATTCCGGTACCGTATTTCATCTTCGGCGATCGAGCACCGTTCATTGGGTGTATTGATGAACTTGATAAGGCTTTCAACTGGCTGAAAAATACGGTTTGACAATTCTTATTGATTTGCATACCGCTCCGATGAGCCAGAACGGTTTCGACAATGGCGGCATCTCCGGCGTGTGCAAGTGGGCACAACTGCCGGAAGAGGTTGAATTCGTGCTTAGTGTGCTCGAGCGTCTTGCCAAGCGTTATGGCAATAGGGAAGCGCTGATGGGCATTGAAATCATCAACGAGCCGAACACCACCACGTCCTGGCCGATGATGAACGTGACCGAACGATACAAGGCCGTCGATGCCGAACTTGCGGAAGGCACCGGTCCGATTGAATTCGACTGGCTCAAGAACTTCTACATCACCGCATATCGTCGCCTGCGCGACGTCGACAAGGGTGCTTTGCCGACTGATAAGGCTGTGGTATTCCATGATGGATTCGATATCGAACAGTGGAAGGACTTCATGCGTGGCGCAGATGGCAAGCTTGCGTCAGAGTTCGAAAACGTGATCCTCGACACCCACCAGTACTTGATGGCCGCGGAAATGATGGGTTGCCCGCAGACCGTGGAAGGCTACGACGATTTCGTGCGCAACACGTACGCTCCGATGGTCGCCGAAATGAGCGAATACTTCCCGGTGATTGTGGGCGAGTGGTGCCTGTTCAACTCGGTCGGCTGTGGTGTGGACACCCACGGCGGCCAGAGCGTGCTCAACGGCGAGGAAGGTGCGCAGGCGGAAACGCTCAGTGCCGAAGAAAAGCGTGCGCTCTACCAAGGCGTTGCCAAGTCGCAGCTTGAAGCATGGAGCAACGGCAGCGGCTTCTACTACTGGAACTACAAGCTGCTCACCGACACGGTCAACACCCCTGGCTGGATCGGCTGGGACTCTTGGACCTAGGCCGCTGCATAGCCCAATCCTGGTTCCCCCTCCCTCCCATCCTTTAAAAAGGAAAAACTCACTAAAAACATCAACTTGCGTAACACAACGTAAGTGCAACGCAACGTAACGCAAAAGCGTTACGAGCCGGAGTCTGCGATGCTCTGTTGAGACCGTAAAGACTGGCCAGAGCGGCCTTGGAGCGTGTCAGCAATAGAGCATCGCAGACTCCGGCGGACACTGCAGTAACCAAATAACACTGCAGTAAGCGGCGGGCGCCGCAATAACTAAAGCAAAATCGCAATAAGTAAAAAACGAAAAAAGAAAAGCAGAAATCAAAGGAGAGATAATGCTGCAGAATCCTATTTTTAAAGGCTTCAATCCTGATCCGGCCATTTGCCGTAAAGGTGACGACTATTATGTTGCCGTTTCCACATTCGAATGGTTCCCAGGCATTCCGATCTACCATTCGAAGGACATGAAGCATTGGGAATTGCTCACCCATGTGCTTACCGATGATACGAATCCGAACCTTACCAAGCTGCCGAGCGCTAAGGCATTTGGGCTCCTTGCCTCACGTATTGTGAGGAAGAGGACATGTTCTACGTGATTTATGGTGTTATGAATTCCATGAATGCACGCTATTTCGACGTGAATAATTATCTTATTAAGTCGAAGAATATTGAAGGCCCGTGGAGCGAGCCGGTGTATTTGACTTCCTCCGGTTTCGATGCGTCCATTCTGCATGACGATGATGGCAAGAAGTACATCGTCAGCTTGGAGTGGGAGACCCGCGAAGGCTACGAGAAGCCGGGTGTGATCTGCTGCGTGGAATATGATCCGGAAACCAAGCATGTGGTCGGCTATCCGAAGCGTATTTGGCGTGGTGCTACTGATCGTGGCTGCATTGAGGCTCCGCATCTGACCAAGCGTGACGGCTGGTATTACATTATGTGCGCTGAGGGCGGTACTGGCTACAACCATTCCGTGACCATGGGGCGTTCCCGCAATGTGTGGGTCCGTACGAGCCGGATCCGAATGGCCCGCTGGTTACGTCACAGCCGAAGGAGTCGAACGAGCGTGCCGATGACGATCATCTGAAGCCGCGCTATTTCAACCCGGATTCCGTGCTGCAAAAGTCCGGGCATGGCTCGTATGTTGACCTGCCGAACGGCGAAACCTATTTGGTGCATTTGACGAGCCGTCCGTTTGTGCCGGAATTGCGTTGCACGCTTGGTCGTGAAACCGCTATCCAGAAGATGCAGTGGACGTCTGATGGCTGGCTGCGTATGGCTGACGGTTCCAATCTGGCGAAGATTGAGGCTGAGGAACCGAATCTGCCGGATGTGCCGATGCCGGAGATTCCGAACTTTGATGACTTTGATGGCGGCGAATTGGGCAACTGGTATTACTCGCCGCGTCAGATGCCGAGCACGTTTGCGAATGCTACGGAACGCCCGGGCTGGCTGCGTGTTCGCGGTGAAGAATCGCTTGCCTCGCTGAATCGTACGAGCCTGCTTACTCGCAAGCTGACGAGCGTGTATGCCACGGTGACCACCAAGATGGAGTTCGAGCCGGAAGTCTACCAGCACAGCGCTGGCTTGACCATCTACTACGACAACATGAATAACATTTTCCTGCGCAAGTATTATTCGCAGACGCTTGGTGGCAGCGCGATTTCGATCGTGCGTCTCGAAAACGGCGAAAAGATGGAAATGCTTGACACTCGTGTTGCCGTGGAAGATAAGCCGATTTACTTCCGTTTGAACATTGAGGCCGTCGCACTTGGTTCGAATGGGGTTATGATGGCGAGAATTGGACCAAGATCGGTCCGGATTTCGATACCACCACGTTCTCTGACGAATACTGCAAGTTCGGTGAGTTCACCGGCACTATGGTCGGTATTGCCGTCACTGATGCTTCGCTGCATGAGAAGACCGCCGATTTTGATTTCTTCGATTATGAGGCGGACGAAACGAAGCCTGTCGACTGATCCGTCCGGGCGGCCACCACGATCATTCAACGACCCTGATCCGGTCGTGATCCGATTCCGAGCGGCCGTGTGACCGCTCGCGGGGCACATACAATGGACCAAGGAATGTTGCGAATGAAGCACGGTTCCTTGGCCCATTGGGCCGAATGGGTTTTGCCATGGGTTGTGATGGACGGAAACGAAAAGTCGGGCAACCCCCGAGCGTAAGGGCGGTGAGACGCATGGTGCTAGGCATCGATGAGCGAATCGACGGCGTGAACCTCGCAACTGGCTGGTGCTGGAGAAATGGATGGATCCGAAACCGTTCACCCGCAGCGCCGAAGACGATGAAATCTGGATGCACCGCACGCACGTATCCCTCTGGTCCGAACGGAATCTCGCCGAGGAACTGCGCCGGCACCGCGAAACCTACATCACCCTGGAGGATTTCCGTATTATCGTCGGTCACGGAATCAACCTCGTACGCATTCCCATACCGTATTTCATCTTCGGCGACTGGCCCGGGCATCCGGGCTGCATCACGTACCTCGACCGCGCGTTCCGTTGGGCGCGGGAGACGGGATTGAAGATTATGATTGACCTGCATACCGTTCCCGAATCGCAGAATGGTTTCGACAACGGCGGTCTGACGGGTGTGTGCAAATGGGCGCAGAATACGGACTTGGTGGAGTACACGCTGAACGTGCTGGAGCGATTGGCTCGCCGATACCGCGACGAACCGGCCCTGCACAGCATCGAAGTACTCAACGAACCAGTGAGCTGGTCGGTGTTCCATAGCACGTCGAACACGGCGAAAGACTCTCATGAGGCTTCCGGTAGCACGTATGTCTCACTGCGGTTTCTGAAGCGTTTCTACCGCGACGCTTACGCCCGGTTGCGCGCCGTGCTGCGTCCGGAAACCGTGATCGTATTCCATGACGGTTTCCGACTACTCCGCTGGGGCGGTTGGTTTCGTCGTGCTGGCATGCGCAACGTCATGCTCGACACCCATCAGTATCTCATCGCGATGGAGGATCCGTTGTTTTCGGGACCGGCACGCCGGCTGTACCTGCGATCGCGGCGACTGCCATGGCTGTACCGGATGCTGGTGGGCGCGAGTGGTATCGCCATTCGTTCGGCGGCTCGTCGTATTCCCGTGCTGGTGGGCGAGTGGTGCGTGGAGAATCAGTGGGCCCTACACAGCCAAAACCGATCGGCTGCATACCGCCAAGTGTCACGATTGCAACGCGCGGCATGGGACGTGTCGGCGGGACAGATCTATTGGAGCTACCAGCTTGCGCGCTCCGCGAAACCGGGTAGTGGCGAAGGGAAACCGCCGCGGGATCCTCGCAACGGCGGCAATCTTGAGGCGTGGGATCTGACTCGCGTATGGCGTCATGGATGGATTCGGGCGGATACCTCTCACGATGACATGCCATAGCCAGTCAATCAACGGCAATCGACATAAGGTGCATTAGACTCGGAATCATGGCAGAGGAAGAGACTCCGAAACGTATCCGAAAATCACCGCAGGAGCGGCGTGAGGAAGTGCTGGATGCCGCGGTGCAGCTGATCAGCGAGCGTGGGTTCAACGGTATTTCCATTCAGGATGTGGCTGATCGTGTTGGCATCTCCAAGCAGGGTGTGCTTCGGTATGTGGGTAATAAAGACAATATGCTGGCGATGGTATTCAACGAATATTACGGTGAGACGGGCACTCCTGAGGATTTCTTTGCATCAGGTATGCCTGGCAGTGATCCTACTGCGCCGCTGTTTCCTGCGTATTTGCGTTATTTGGTGCGGCATAATTCGCGTCGTCGCATGATGGTGCAGTTGTTTACCGTGCTTTCTGCGGAGTCGTTGAATCCTGATCATCCGTTGCATGATGAATTCACTGCCCGTATGGACGATATTTGGGAGCATTATTCGCGATATCCTTGGCTGATTCCTCCGCAATTGGTTCGTGGAAGTCGAGTATGCGTCCGGTGGTGCGTAAGGCCATGGAAATCATGGATGGCGTGCAATTATGGTGGTTGCGTGAACCTGAAGTTGATTTGTGCAAAGAGTGGGCTCAGATGGAAAACATGCTGTTTCCCGCTCCATTATGGGATGCATATCGCTGATTATTTAAGATTGCATTGCATGTATTCGTGTGAGAAGGCGAGGGGGCTGACGGGCTTCTCGCCTTCTGTGTTGGTATGGTCATGTTGAGTTGCGTGCGTGCCTGCATCGTGTTAAACTACCAATTGGTAATTAAAGGAAATCGCTTCAATGAGGAAAGTGAGCAATCCCATGACCGAAACCATTGAAAACACTGCGAATCTGCCGTATAAGAATCCGGAACTTCCGACCGAGGAACGCATCGCCGATCTGCTTGGCCGTATGACCCTTGAGGAAAAAGTCGGACAGATGATGCAACTTGACGCGCGAAGCGGCGACTTGGACGATCTAATCGTCAACAAGCATGTCGGTTCCATTCTGCACACCTCACCCTCCGACCTGCCGAAAGCCGTGGAAACGGTGAACACCAAAACCCGTCTCGGCATTCCGCTGGTGATCGGTGACGACTGCATTCACGGCTATTCCTTCTGGCCGGGAGCCACCATTTCCCGGAACAATTGGGCATGGCGACCACGTGGGATTCCGAAAAAGTGCAGGCCGCGGGCCGTGCCACCGCCGAGGAAGTGTCGACTACCGGCGTGCATTGGACGTTCTCTCCGGTGCTGTGCATCGCGCGAGACACCCGTTGGGGTCGCGTGGGCGAAACCTTTGGCGAGGACCCGTACCTGATCGGCGAAATGGCATCGTCCATCGTCAAAGGCTATCAGGGTGGTGCCAAGGCGGGCGAGCCGCTTGCCAAAGACGCGATTCTCGCATGCGCCAAGCATTTCGCGGGCTATTCCGAAACCCAGGGAGGCCGTGACGCTTCCGAAGCCGATCTGAGCCACCGCAAGCTGGAATCCTGGTTCCTGCCGCCGTTCGAACGCGTGGCCAAGGAAGGCTGTGGCACCTTCATGCTTGGCTACGAATCCATCGAAGGCGTGCCGGTCACCTTCAACAAGTGGCTGCTTTCCGACAGGCTGCGTGGCGCTTGGAACTATCAGGCACGCTTATCACCGATTGGGACAACGTCGGCCGTTCCGTATGGGAGCAGAAGGTTAAGCCGGACTATGTGCAGGCCGCCGCTGACGCGGTCAAGTCCGGCAACGACTTGGTGATGACCACCCCGAAGTTCTACGAGGTGCGATCGAAGCCGTGAAGACCGGTCTGCTTGACGAATCGTTGATTGATGCCGCCGTGGCTCGTATTCTCGCACTAAAGTTCCGTCTTGGACTGTTCGAAGATCCGCGTCTGCCTGATCAGGAACGCATCAATGCGGTGATCGGCTCCGAAGAACACCAGCAGCTCAATCTCGAAGTGGCTCGCGAAGCCGTGGCATTGCTGAAGAACAATGGTTCGCTGCCGTTCAATGCGGCTGGCGCGAAGCGTATCGCGGTCGTTGGTCCGCTTGCCGACGATGCGCAAACTCAGCTGGGCGACTGGGCGGGCAGCTCCGGTCAGATCAACTGGATGCCTGACGGCCACCCGCGCGAGATGATCACCACCGTGCTTGATGGCTTCAAGCAGCTCTCTCCGGAAGGCTGCGAGGTCGTGTACTCCCGCGGTGCCAATATCGTGGATTTGGTGCCTGATCCGGAAGGCGAGTTCTACCCGGATGGCCAGCCTCGCCCGAAGATCGGCGTTTCCGCCAAGCTCGACCGCGCACTGCTCGATGAAGCCGTGGAAAACGCTCGCCAAAGCGACCTGATCGTGGCTGTGGTGGGTGATGTGATTCAAGCCATTGGTGAAGGCTGCTCCACCGCTACGCTTGAACTGCTCGGCGGCCAGAATGCACTGATCGACGCGCTGTCGAACGTGGCTCGCGAAACCGGCAAGCCGTTCGTGGTGGTACTCGTCAGCTCCAAGCCGCAGGTGCTGCCGGCATCCGTGATCGGTACCAACGGTGTGATTGTTGACGAAACACCGGCCGAAGGCACTTCGGCTCTGCTGTGGGCTCCAAGCCCGGGCATGAAGGGCGGCCAGGCCATCGCCGAAATCATCCTCGGCGAAACCGAGCCGAGCGGACGCCTGCCGATCACCTTCCCACGCCATGCAGGTCAGCTGCCGGTCTACTACAACCAGATTCGCGGCCAGCACGGCAACCGCTACGCCGACCTCACACAGGATCCGGCATTCGCATTCGGCGAAGGCCTGAGCTACACCACGTTCGAATACGGCGAACCGACGGTCACTAACGTTCCGGAATCCGGCGCATTCGGCGAAACCGACACCGTGCATGCCGAAATCACCCTCACCAATACGGGCGATCGCAAGGGCACGGAAGTAGTGCAGCTCTACATCGGCGACATCGTGACCTCTTACAGCTGGACGGATCGTGAACTCAAAGCATTCCAGCGTGTGGAACTCGAACCGGGCGAAAGCGAGACCGTTGCCTTCGATATTCCGGTTTCCGATTGCACCATCGTCGATTCTGAAGCTAACCGAATCGTTGAGCCGGGCGAATTCGAAGTGCTTATCGGTCACTCCAGCCGTCGCGAAGACCTGAAGCGCACCACCTTCACCGTCGCATAAGCAACCAAAATAAACCGTGTCGCAGAACTCGATAATCGACACGCCAGACTGATATGAGCCGCCTACGAAATGCTGATCGTAGGCGGCTCATGCAATTTCACGTAACATTTCTGCCTTACATAATGTTCTGCCTTACGTAATGTGTGGTGTGTGCCGGCGCAAACTGTAGCCGCGCCGGCATGCGAATATCGTCGACAATTTCGAAGCAAAAACTATTACACAACCTTTCTATCGAAGGAGCAGAGTGTCTACGGATAAGAGGAACGCACCATCAGACATACCCATCGAACATGTCGAAAACGGCACAGTTTCCGCCACCAACGGCGTACAAAGCGGCGCAATCAACGACAAGTGTATGAGCGAAGGCAAACTCACCATCGTGGTGGTGACGCTCGCCATTCTCACCTTCCTCGGCATTCTGTCGGAAACTTCGCTGAACATCGCATATTCGGCGTTGATGGAAGAGTTTGCGATTTCCGCCGACGTGGTGCAATGGCTGACCACCGGGTATCTGCTGTTGCTTTCCGTGGCCATTCCGACGTCACCGTTCATGGTGCGCAAATTCCCGACCAAAGCGTTGTTTGTTATGGCCATCGCGCTGTTTTCCGTGGGAACGCTCGTCGGCGCGCTCGCATTGAACTTTCCGATGCTGCTTGCCGCACGACTGATCATGGCGCTCGGCACGGGTGTTTCCCTGCCGCTGCTGACCAACATCATTCTCGACAAGGCTCCATTCCACAAGCGCGGCATGATGCTTGGGTTGGTGAGTTTGGTGACGTGCGCGGCTCCGGCCATCGGGCCGGTGTTCGGCGGATTGGTGATGGAATTCCTGAACTGGCATTGGATTTTCTATGCATGATTCCGTTCCTGGTGATTTCGTTCGTGCTTGGCGCGGTTACCGTGCCTGACATCCGTCACGGTGAGAAGGGCTATCTGTCGGTGCCATCACTGCTGTTGGTGGCTGTTGGCTTGGCCGGCATTATTGTTGCGGCCAGTTTCTTCGCGCAATGGAATGGCGATTGGCGATTCTGGAGTGTGCTTATCGGTGCCATTGTGGTGTTGGCGGTGTTCGCCGTATTGCAGTTGCGTATGGCTCATCCGTTGGTGGAAGTGCGTACGTTTGCATATTCGGGATTCACGCTCGGCATGGTGATTCTGCTCATGTCTTCCGGCGGTGTGCTTGGTGTGAACTTCTTGCTGCCGATTCTGCTGCAGCGAGGATTGGGGCATACGTCGATGACGGCCGCTTTGATTTTGCTGCCGGGCGCTGTGATTGGCGCGGTGTCGGCTCCACTGATCGGCGGCGCGTTGAAAGAGCATTTCCCGCCGAAGTTCATCGCCTGCGGTTTTGTTGGCGTGGCGGTGATGGATGTGGCGATGATGCTTGGCGGCTCGCACGAAGGAGCCATTGCCGTGGCATACGCGCTGTTCATGGCCGCTTCCGGATTCGTGCTGGTGCCCGATCAGACGCATGCGTTGAACCAGTTGCCGTCTTCCATGAACGCCGACGGTTCCGCGGTGATGAATACCATGCAGCAGCTCGCAGGCGCCATCGGCACGGCTGTGGCATCCACGTTGATTTCCGAATTCTCGGCCGCCAACGTGAATGCCGGCATGCAGCAGGCTGACGCTTATGTGGCTGGCTTCTCCACCAGCATGTGGGTGTTCTTCGGCATGGCCGTATGCGGTGAGATTCTGGCGTTGCTCATGTTCCGCTTCTCGGTGAAGCGTGCTCAGGAGTAGCCTGCAAGCCGAACCATTTGGGGCATGACTGCCCCAAATCTCAGTCATGGTGACATGCGGCCAATCCTCAGCGTCGAGCGATTCAGCCAACGCCATGCCATCCTCAAAGCATTGCGCCAACGATTCACGCTCGATTACGCGACTTTCCGCAGGACCTCCGGGAGGATTGATAACAACGGTTCCAGTGGGAAAGTGGTAATCGTAGGTTACTTGCGAACGATCGCCGGAATGGAAAATATCAAGCATGCGCTGCGTTGGCGCGAACTGTTGAAAAGCGAACGCCTTGCATTCCACCAAATCCAACAGTATGCCTCTGCGCAGCAAATGCGGTGCCTGCGCATCGCGAATCAAGGTACGCAACGACGTCATTATGCGTAAATATCGTTTTATATCGCAAACATTACCGTAGAGGCAAGGTTGTGCAACCAGCCAAGTCGGCAGCAAATCGGCACGCACCAACCCATCTTCGGGGGAGAAGGCCTTGCGTACCAATTCCCCGGAATAATCGGTGATTGACGTCTGCAATCGTCGTAATTGCTGAATGCGCTCATCCACCTGCGACTGCGCTGCGGCAAGTAACGCTCGCCAATCAAGCGAACCGTCTTCGAAACGGAATTTCTCCAACGAATCCAATGGCACGCCGGCGGCGATGCAGATACGCATCACATCGACGTCAAGCATTTGATCGGGGGTGTAGTATCGGTAGCCGGTAGACGGTAGCCGGGTCTACCGCGGCTGGTTTCAAGATGTTATGCGCATCGTAATAGCGCAACGCCTTGGCGGTGATGCCGTCCAATTTGGCCACTTCGCCAATCGTCAGCAGCTCGTCATCATCGCCGGCCACGTATTACCTCCTTGTCGTGGGCTTCACTGTTCGTGTTGACCTTGCCCTCGGGGCAAAGTCTATCATTCCGTGAGGTTGCTCCGTGAGGATGCGGAGCCTGAATGATATGCCGCTTCGACGATGAATGGCGGTAGGAGGTAATGCCATGGGCAATGAGGAACAGCGCGACTGGCTTGGTTCGGCCACACCGGTATTCGGTGACTTGCAAGACAAGTCCCGTGCCGCAGTCTGATGGTTTGAAATTTTCAAACGCTGCAGAATAGTAGTAAGGGTGGGTTTCGCCAGGTAAGGAGACCCACCTTGCCGTTGTGTTGCGTCGAGTTGGGCTGTGCTAACAGTGTTCCGCATGCGATTATGCGCGTGTGGATTCGCGTCGGATTAGAGTCGGCTCGATAAGCGTGGTGCTGTGCACGTGTGCGGCGGGATTGTCGATGTAGTCGAGCATCTGCGCCATGGCCTTGCGCCCCATGTCGATAGCGGGCGCGTTCACTACGGTCAGCGACATGGGGCATTTGGTCTCCAACCGTGCCCCCTCCATGCCGATGACGCAAACATCTTCTGGAACCGTGGGCCGTTATGGTCATGGAATGCCGACAGCACGCCGGCGGCAAGCGCGTCCGAGACGGTGATGATGCCGTCTGGAATGGCGTTCAGGCCGCTACGCTTCATTGTGTCGATGATGTCCAGGCCGAGCTGGTAGCCGTCTTCAAACATCAGACCTTTGGAATTGATGAGTTCCAATTGCGTGCTTCCATGCGTGCGCGCAATGGTTTTTCGACGCCATCTGCCGATCTTGTACGGATTCATAGTCGAATGAGTGTGCGGCGAACGCGATGCGGCTGCATCCGATGCGAATGAGTTCATCGGCTGCGATCTGCCCGGCCGCCATATTGTTTTCAAGCACGCAGCACACCTGATCGGCGTGACGGGGATTGGTATGATCGAGCAGGATGATGGGAATGTTGGCCGCTCGTGCCGCGGCCACGTCTTCGGGGGAGTCGGATATGGTGCTGAGCAGAATTCCGGCCACATTCATGTCGATGAGTGTTTTCACCAGTTCGTTTTGCCGTTGCGCGTCGGATGATGCGTTCAAGGCGATAAGCTGCAGGTCGTTTTCTTCGCAGACCTCCTGCGCTCCTTCATGGATGAAGGTGAACAGGGAATGTTCGATATCGGTCATGATATAGCCGATGAGGCGCGGTCCGGCGTTCTCTCGCTGGGGGAGAAGCGTGTTTCTGCGGGGGGTGTAGCCCAGTTCTTTGATGCTTGCGCCGATTTTCTCTTTTAAGGTGTCCGATACGCGTTCGGGGTAGTTGAGATAGTTGGATACGGTGCCGATGGAGACGCCGGCATGTTTGGCGATGTCGGAAACGCCCACACGTTTTGATGCTGGCATGAGATTGCTCCTGTTCGTACATAAACCGGTTATTCCTTGATGTATCAATAGTCTACGCGCTCTCTTTTGAAATTGTATATTGAAAAACGCGCGACGATTTTGAAATTTTCAAAAACGAATGTAGTATTTCAACTACAACATCACTGGAGGTGCTGCTGAGGACGGCAGGATGTTCTGGTGTATAAAACAATGGAATCGCAGTGTTTTCTGAATGCTGGACAGATCAAAGGAGATGCCTCGGCAATTTGAAAACGCAGTGAAAACCATTTGAAAAAAAGAAGGACATACTTGTGTGAAAAAACGCATGCAAGTATGAAAAAGTAAGGAAAGAGCAATGAATACTTCAACCAAGAAGGGCAAAGGATTGGGCGAATACATGCCGCTCGCCTTCGCCGCAGGCATCGGATCGATGCTGGGATCCGGCATCATCGTCGGTCTGTCGGCAACCATTGTGGTCTGGCAGGAAGGCCTTGGACTCGACACCACGCAGGTCGGCCTGCTTTCCGGTATTCTGACCTTCGCCATCGCCTTCGGCTCGCTGTTCGGAGGCCGCTTGGCCGACAAGATCGGCCGCGTGCTGTTTTTCAACTGGATCAACCTGTTCTACGCCATCGGTGCCGCCATCTGCGTGTTCGCCCCGAACTTCACCGTACTGCTGATCGGCCTGATCATTGCAGGTTTGGCTTCCGGCGCGGATCTGCCGGTTGCCATGACCATCGTCTCCCATGATGCTCCAGACGAGGCCACCGCCGCACAGCTCGTCTCCACCACCAGGTGTTCTGGCAGGTGGGTGTGTTCATCTCCTTCATTTGCGCGTTCCTGGTTTCCGCCATGCAGGGTGCCACCGGTGGTCGTGTGGTGTTCGCCATCCTCACAGTATTCGCTGTGATCGCATGGCTGTGGCGACTGCTTTCTCCGACCTTCCGCCGCTTCCATGAAGCTGCCGACGTTCGTGACGCCGCACGTCCGGCTGTTGTAGGCAACGGCAAGGTTTCCGTGACCAAGGTGCTGTTCGGCGCCGACAAGAAGGTGCTGCTCACCTACTTCCTTGCCATCGTGATCTTCTACGTCGGCTGGAACCTGCTGGCCAACACGTGGGGCCAGTTCCAGACCTACATGTTCTCCAAGGCCGGAGCCGCCCAGTCCCTGGCCACCGGCTTGGGCATCATCCTCAACTTCGTGACGCTTGTGCTCAACATCGTGTTCGCGTCCATCGCAGGCGGCAAATATCGTAACAAGGCGTTCTTCGCAGGCATCGTGATCTCGCTGATCGCCATGGCCGCATGGCCATGGGAGGTGCGGACCTATGGGTCATCGTCGGCGCGACAGCCTTCATGAACCTCGGATCCCGCTGGCAGGCGAAGCACTGTACAAGGTGTGGACCCAGGAATCCTTCCCGATCGAGATTCGCGCCTCCATCCAGGCTTCATCAACGGCTTCTCCCGCCTGTGCTGTGGCCTGTTCGCGCTCATCACCCCGGCTCTGGTGCTTCCTGAAACCATTCAGACCACTATGTGGTGCTTCTTCGGCATCGTAATCATCGAAGGCATCGCCGGTACCATCATGATCCGTGCTCAGAAGAAGTACGGCACCGACGAAGAACGTCAGGCACGCAAGATCGCAGCCTGATTAGCAACAGCAATCACATAACAACTCAATATCTCCAATCGCAAGTCAGTTATGCAATACCTTGCGATTGCCAGCCAAAGTCCCAGCCATCGTCGCCGTTCGTTTCTCTCTCCTTGCGGCATGGCTCGGACTTTGGCTTCCCACCATCACAAACAAGTGATCCATTATTTTTGTAGACAAAGGGGTCATCATGGGCCATTACTGATCCGCAGATTGTGCCCAGTACGCTGGCTTCGGATCTTGACATCATCAGCTTCACCGTGGAACACTACCCGGGAGATGCGCTCGGCATCGCCACCGCAGCCCCACGCATGACATGGGTGTGCTCCGGCATGCTGCCAATCGACGCGCAGATCCTGCTCAAAGTGACACGACGTGTTCCCGGCGGGCAACCTGTGGAAGAACGCACCTACTGCCACTGACACTTCCGTGCTTATTCCATGGCAGTTCGCGCCGCTCGCCTCACGCGAAGAAGTGTTCGCCACCATGCAGGCCGTTTCGGCAAGTCACCAGCCATTGGGCAAACCGAGCGCAACCCTGCATTTCGAAGTCGGACTATTGGAAGAACATGAGCATGTCGCCGATTTCGTCGGACCATCGTGGAGCGAATCCGAAACTGACCATCGTCACCTGCCATTAGTGCGCACCGAAGTCGAACTGAAGGAACAACCCAAACGCGCACGCCTATATCTAAGCGCACTCGGTCTTGTGGAAGCCGAAATCAACGGCGTCAAAGTCGGCAATGACGCGCTCGTACCAGGCTGGAGCAACTACAACCAGCGCGTGGAATGCTTCACCTACGATGTGACCGACGAACTGCAGTCCGGTGCCAACGCATTGGGATTCTGGCTCGGTGACGGATGGTACCGCGGACGCCTCGGCTTCGATGGCGGTTACTCCAACTTCTATGGCGATCGTATTGCCGTATTCGCGCAACTTGAGGTCGAATATGCCGACGGCAGTATGCAGAACATATATTCCAACGCATGGGACCGCCAATGGAAGGCGACGCTCGGACCGATCGTCTGCTCGGATCTGTGCGAAGGCGAACGATATGACGCTCGACTGGAACAGCCGGGATGGTCGAAACCAGGATTCGACGACAGCTCCTGGCAGCCGGTCGCGGAAGTCATGTATGACCCGGCACGTATTGAAAATCCTGAAACATCGCCGGTGCGCGCGCATGAATCGCATGAGCGGTCAGCATCGAACGCATCGGCAACACGGAAGATGGTCGTGGCATATGGCTGGTTGACTTCGGACAGAACTGTTCGCAGCGCATCCGCCTGCACATGCGCGATCTTGAAGCAGAACAAAGCGTGACGTTACGTCATGTGGAAGTGTTGGAACCGGACGGATCCATCGCCACGCGAACCTTGCGCAGAGGCCAGCAGTGCGATGTGTACACTTCCAACGGTTCCGACGCTTGGTGGGAGCCACGATTCGCGATGCACGGCTTCCGCTATGCACAGATCGAAGGTTTCGCAGGAGAACTGACCGCAGCCGACATGGATTGCCGCGTCTACCATTCCGTGATGGAACGCACCGGCGAACTGACCACATCGAATCCGCTGCTCAACCGTTTGCACGAGAACGCCGTATGGTCGATGCGTTCCAACTTCGTGTCCATTCCAACCGACTGCCCGCAACGCGACGAACGCATGGGTTGGACGGGAGACATCTGCCTGTTCGTGCCTACCGCGGCTTATTTGTATGACGTATACGGGTTCCTGAAAAGCTGGCTGAAAGACGTGCGTGCCGACCAGGTCAAGTGGGGCACTGTGCCGTTCTACGTGCGTTCGTGCCGTTGGGCGTATGGGCGCATCCACAAGCCATCTCCACGTGGGGCGATTCGGCGGTGGAAGTGCCGTGGACGCTGTACATGGAAAGCGGGGACGTGCAGGTGCTCGCCGATTCCTACGATCTGATCCGTGATTGGATCGATGAAGTGGCAGGGTACCTTTCGCCCGATGGCGTATGGGATCGCAAGCCGGACTATCCGCTCGGGCAGCTTGGCGATTGGCTTGATCCGACCGCGCCTCCGGAAGATCCTACGCAGGCCATGACCGAAAAGGAACTGGTCGCCACCGCGTTCTACGCACGCAGCTGCATGCAAGGCACGCACATCGCGCATATTCTCGGCAAAACCGATGATGAAACTCGATTCGCCGCCCTGCGTGACCGTGTGATTGATGGATTCCTGCAGCGTTTCACCAACCTTGACGGCACCATGACATCCGACACCCAGTGCGCCTACGCGCTCGCCATCGCCTTCGGACTGCTTGACGGCGAACCGGTGCGCCGCGTGAAGGCCGGCAATCGACTCGCCTGCCTGGTGCGCGAATCCGGCGGCAAGGTAAGCACCGGATTCGCCGGCACGCCATTCGTGCTTCCGGCGTTGACCATGACCGGCCATAACGACGAGGCCTACGCGCTGCTTACCTCCACCGAATGCCCAAGCTGGCTTTACCAAGTGGTTATGGGGGCCACCACCACGTGGGAACGTTGGGATTCCATGCGGGCCGATGGTTCGCTGAACCCCGGCGGCATGACCTCGTTCAACCATTACGCGCTCGGATCGGTGGCGGAATGGATGCATGCGCATATCGGCGGCCTTGAAGCCGTTGAACCCGGCTGGAAGCGGTTCCGTATCGCTCCGGTGATCGGGGGAGATCTCACCCATGCCGAAACCTCTCACATCACCCCATATGGCAAGGCGGAAGTGCAATGGGAGGTCGGCGACAATGTGCTTGATCTGACGGTTGCGGTACCTGCCGGAACCACGGCATTCGTGGATATCGTCGACCATGAGCGCGTCGATCTTGTTGCGGGAACGCATCATCTGCAGATGGCGCTGTAATCGTACGGAATCGTGTGAAATCGTATGAACGAAAGTCCTGCCGAAGCTGAAGCCAAATAAAAGTCGGCGTCGGCAGGACTGCGATCATACCAAAAATGAAAAAAGCTTTCTTCATCGTATATTTCAAATCATTTCAATATTTCAAAAAAGAACATGCTTCCAAAGGGGGAATCATGACAGCAAACGCATCACGCGAGCCAAGCACCGCAGTATTGAGTGATATCGCACCTGACAGCGGCCGCAAACTGACATCCACCGAAAAATGGCGATTCGGCGTCGGCTTCGTGCTCTTCTCGCTGATTTGGATGGTCGCAGGCACTTCCGGATCGGCCGTGCTGCTGCCGCAACGATTCACCGAACTGAACATAGGCATGCCCGAAGTGATTCTCGGCACCATGAATTCCGTAGCTGCGTATTCGCACTGTTCTCCAACGTGATTTTTGGTGCGTTAAGCGACATCACGCGCTCGCGTTTCGGCAAGCGCACGCCATGGATTGTGGCAGGTGGTCTGATTACGGCAGCCGGCTATGTGCTCGCCTTCTCCAGTGCGCAGTTGGTGGGTATTGTAGCCGGATGGTGCATTGTGCAGGTCGGCGTCAACATGATGATCGCTCCGGCTGTGGCAGTGCTGTCCGACCGCATTCCGGAAAACGTGCGTGGTACGTTCTCCGCATTCTATGGTGGTGCGCAGATCGTCGGATCATCGCCGGAACGTTCCTCGGATCGAAATTCATTGAAAACATGGGCACCGGATTTGCGATCGGTGCGGCACTGTTCGCAGTCACCGGTATCGTGACCGTGCTGATCTGGCCGCGCGAACGCTCCTCGGCTGCTTCTGTGGCTTCCGTCGAGTCTTCGGATGCCACCGCAAAGCTCGACGTCAAGCAGTTGCTGCGTTCGTTCATTCCTCCTACCAAGAATTGCCGAGATTTTTACTTGGCATTGATGGGCAGATTGCTGCTTATCTTGGGTTGGAACATGATTTCCGGCTATCAGCTGTATATTCTGCAGAAATACTGCGGGTTGAGCGTAAAGGATTCCGCGGCGACGATTTCCACCATGTCGGTGATTTCCATGGTTGTGCTGATCGTCACGTCCATGGTGTCGGGTCCGCTGTCGGACCGTCTGCAGCGCCGCAAGGTCATCGTGGCGATCGGTTCGGTGATTATCGCGATTGGTGTGGCCATTCCGTGTTTCATGCCGAATGCTTTGGGCATGATGCTGTTTGCAGGCATCGGCGGTGCCGGTTATGGCATTTACATTGCCGTCGATCAGGCGTTGAACGTCGATGTGTTGCCAAGTCAGGAAGAAGCTGGTAAGGATCTGGGCATTCTGAATCTTGCCAACACCGTTGGTCAGGTGCTTGCGCCTGTGGTTGTCGGTGCGATTGTGCTTGCCACTGGCAGTTATGCGGCGCTGTTCCCGATCGCTGTGGTCGCGGTGCTGCTGGGTGCGGTGTTCATCATGCTGATTCGCAGGGTGAAGTAGCTGCGGTGATGCGCAATGTGCTGGCGATTGCGGCACAGGTGATTTCGACATTGCGTTCCGTGTTGGCGATCAACGTTGTAAGATCTGCTGGCCCGGGCGCAATGCCGAATGTTGCGATAATGCCGGTTTCGTTCAGCGCTTCGACGGTGTGTGGGTCACGGGTTACCGTTCCGCCGATGGCAATGGTTGGTTTTCCTTGCGATTGCGCCAATTTTGCAATGCCGCTTGGCACTTTGCCGTATGGCGTTTGACTGTCGATAGAACCTTCTCCGGTGATGACGACGTCAGCCCAAGCGCACGCTTCACGGCCATGTGCAAGATTAAGCACGAGTTCGATTCCCGGCTTCACTGTTGCGTTGAACAGGCCAAGCATGCCACCTCCGGTACCTCCCGCAGCGCCCGCTCCCGGAGTGTGCTCGATATCGCGGCCGTTATATTGCATGATTGCGCGCGCGAGATTCGCAAGCCCCTGATCGAGAAGCTCGACCTGTGTTGCGGTCGCGCCTTTTTGCGGGGCGAACACATGGGCGGCACCTTCCGGGCCGGTCAAAGGATTGGTGACGTCGCAAGCGAGAACAATCGGAACATTTTTGATGGAATCGGAAACTCTTGAATCGTCAATCCTTGCCAAATCAACAAGAGCGCCGCCACCAAGCGGAATGTCGGAATCATGCGCATCGAGAAAACGAAATCCAAATGCGTGAGCCAATCCGGTACCGCCATCCGTGGTGGCGCTACCTCCCAAGCCGAGCACAATGCGATCCGCGCCGGCGTCGATCGCAGCGCGAATCAGCAAGCCTGTGCCAAACGTGGATGCAGCCATCGGATCACGGTCGGCAGGGGAGACCTGCTCAAGTCCGCTTGCCGAAGCCAACTCGACCACGGCGGTACGGGAAGTGTGCTTATTGCCAAGAAACCCGAACTGCGCAATAATCGGGCGACCGACCGCATCAACCGTCTCAACATCATGCAACGTGCCGCCAGTGGCATGAACCAAGGCGTGCGTCAATCCTTCGCCACCGTCGGAAAGCGGCAAAAGCCGGCATTCGGCCTGCGGGTCGCCGCGCTTAATGCCACGAGCCATCGCCTGTGCGATTGCTTCAGCCGAAGCGGCCTCCTTGAACGAGTCCGGTGCCAGCAAAATCCGCATACATGCCTCCTTCTACGTCTGCATCCATACAGTAATGCAGTGCCGGGGCAGAGGCTTAGCGGTAGCCCTCCCACATGGGCAGGGGGAACAGGGTGTCTTCGCATTCCGCCCACATGGCGTTCAGGTCCTGACCGGGCGTGCGCAGCCAACGCAGCTGCACGCCATCCATCATGGCGAATCCCGCATTAAGCAGCCGACGCGTATCAACGCCTTCGGGCACACGCCAACGGATATTGAGCGCGGTATCGGCATTATGCAGCTCACGATTGGCGAAGTACTCGTGTGCAGGGTGGTTCGGGTCGATCGCTTCGGCACTCAACGTGGAAAACATGTGCACCTGAAGCGGTCTGCGTGCGTTCACCGCTACGATCCTGCGCCACATGTCGGCGATCAACGGTCGTGGCTCACGTACCATGTCGGTAAGAATGTCTTCCGTTTCGGAATCGTAGACTTCGTCCAGCACGGCTGTGAGCAGTCCTTCCTTACTGCCGACATAATGCAGTACGCCAGCCTTGGTGAGTCCTACGCGATCGGCGATTTTCTGCAGGGAAGTGCCGTAATAGCCGAGCGTCCCAAACAGTTCGACGGCCGCGTTGAGAATCTCCGCCCTTCGGTCGACTTCTTCGTTGGCATGATGATTCCCTCTCTTGCCCTTCATTGATGGCGATTCATGTGCGCTGCAATGCTTATGAATCGTCATTTCTCTCAAGTTGTAAATACTGCAGTTACTTTACGGTCGGTTAATTGATTTTTCAAAGAAGATTGGCGTGTTGCGGTGTTGGTTTTGATAAAGTACCTACCAACCGGTTAGTAGAGATTTCGGGGTTGAGGTCTCATGCAGATCGGTTAACCGATACGAACTCAAGAAAACGATGCGAAAGAGGAACGTATGAGCGAAAAAACCTATCCTTCCATCAATGATCTGACGCTTGAAGAGAAGGCATCCCTGACTTCCGGCGGCGACGCTTGGCATCTGCAGGGTGTTGAAGCCAAGGGCATTCCCGGCTATATGATCACCGATGGCCCCCACGGCCTGCGCAAGTCCAACTCGGCCACCACCGGCGAAGTCGACCTGAACAACTGCGTGCCTGCCACCTGCTTCCCGCCGGCGGCTGGTCTGTCCAGCTCCTGGAATCCGGAACTCATCCACCAGGTTGGCGAAGCCATGGCCGAAGAGTGCATTCAGGAGAAGGTCGCCGTAATCCTCGGCCCGGGCGTGAACATCAAGCGCAACCCGCTTGGCGGCCGTTGCTTCGAATACTGGTCCGAAGACCCGTACCTGGCGGGTCATGAAGCCATCGGCATCGTCGCCGGCGTGCAATCCAAGGGCGTGGGCACTTCGCTCAAGCATTTCGCCGCCAACAATCAGGAAACCGATCGTCTGCGCATCAGCGCCAACATCTCCCAGCGTGCGCTGCGCGAAATCTACTTCCCGGCGTTCGAGCACATCGTCAAGGAAGCCCAGCCGTGGACCATCATGTGCGCATACAACTGCATCAACGGCGTGCATGCCGCCCAGGACCACTGGCTGCTCACCGACGTGCTGCGCGACGAATGGGGTTTCCAAGGCATCGTCATGAGCGACTGGGGCGCCGACCATGATCGCGTCGCATCCCTCAACGCGGGCCTCAACCTCGAAATGCCGCCAAGCTACACCGACGACCAAATCGTGTATGCGGCACGCGACGGTCGCATCCAGCCGGCACAGCTCGACCGCATGGCACAAGGCATGATCGACCTGGTCAACAAGACGCGCGCAGCCATGAGCATCGAAAACTATCGTTTCGACATCGAAGCTCACGACGAAGTCGCACATCAGGCGGCCATCGAATCCATGGTGCTGCTCAAGAACGATGATGCCATCCTTCCGATCGCCGGCGATGCCAAGGTCACGGTCATCGGCGAATTCGCACGCACTCCGCGCTACCAGGCGGCGGCTCCTCGCACATCACCCCAACCAAGATGACCAGCTTCCTCGACACCCTCACCGAACGCGGCGTGGACGCCAAGTTCGCCCCAGGCTTCACCCTCGACCTCGAACCGGCCGATCCGGCACTCGAAGCCGAAGCCGTCGACGCTGCCAAGGGCGCCGACGTGGTGCTCATGTTCCTGGGGCTCCCCGAAGCAGCCGAATCCGAAGGCTTCGACCGTGAGACCCTCGACATGCCGGCCAAGCAGATCGCACTGCTCGAAGCCGTCGCAGCCGAAAACAAGAACGTTGTGGTCGTACTCTCCAACGGCTCCGTCGTCACCGTGGCACCGTGGGCCAAGAACGCCAAGGGCATCCTCGAATCCTGGCTGCTCGGCCAGTCCGGCGGTCCGGCGCTCGCTGACGTGCTGTTCGGCAAGGTGAGCCCGTCCGGCAAGCTCGCGCAGACCATTCCGTTCGACATCAACGACGATCCGAGCACCATCAACTGGCCGGGCGAAGAGGGGCATGTCGACTACGGCGAAGGCGTGTTCGTGGGCTACCGCTATTACGACACCTACAACAAGGCCGTCGACTACCCGTTCGGATTCGGCCTGAGCTACGCCACGTTCGAAGTGAGCGACGTGAAGGCCGTCAAGACCGGTGCCTGTACCGCATCCGTCAGCGCAGTGGTCAAGAACACCTCGAACGTTGACGCCGCCGAAACCGTGCAGGTGTACGTGGCTCCTGGCAAGGCCGACGTAGCCCGCCCGAAACACGAGCTTAAGGGCTTCAAGAAGGTATTCCTCAAGGCTGGCGAATCCGCAGAAGTCTCCTTCGAGCTCGACGATCGCGCCTTTGCCTACTGGTCTGAGAGGTTCAATGACTGGCACGTGGAGAGCGGCGAATACACCATCGAGGTCGGCACGTCCAGCCGTGACATCGCCGGTTCCGCGGTGGTGGAGCTCGACGGCGACGGCAAGGCCCAGCCGCTCACCGAATGGTCCAACTTCATGGAATGGCGTAAGGATCCGCTCGGTTCCAAGGTGCTTGAAATCCTGCGTGCCGAGGCGAAGTCGGCCGCATGCCGGTGGTGCCCGACAACGACATGACCCGCCTGTTCCTCGATTCCATGCCGATCAACAGCATGTCGGTGCTGATGGGCGCCGATGGCAAGCAGATCTTCGAATACATGCTTGAGAAGTACGCTGAACTCACCAAGTAGTTTCGTAGGATTCAAGGCTTAAGGCCGAGGGATTCGATCCGTTAACGCTGAACCGGTGCGGATCTGATTCCTCGGCCTTTTTTGTCGCGGACGATGAGATGCGCGACACGCTAATCGTTGCATGTACAACAGTTGTATATGCAACGGTTTAGCATGTGTGGTGTGACAGAAGTGACGAATGAACAATACAAGGAACCGTCAGGTTCACGACTTGCCGAAGTCTGGGAAAGTGGCCTGACCAAGCCTCCCAGCGTGGCCATTCGCTCGCTGCACAACGTGGTCAACCGGTATTTGCGCGTCACCCGTCCCGAAGAGGCGGAAGACGTCAGCAACGGCAACGTTGACATCATCGTGTACTTGGCAAGACATGATAACGAGGAGATCTTCCCTCAAGACATCGAGCAACGTTTCGGCGTGACCCGATCCACATCATGCCGAGTGTTGGGACTGATGGAGCAGAAGGGGCTGATCGCCCGCGAGTCGGTGAAGCGTGACGCACGTCTGAAAAAGATCGTATTGACGGACAAATCGAGGCATATTGCCGAAGTGCTGCACGACAATGCGAAAAACATGGAACGAATCCTGTTGGAAGGTCTTGATGACGACCAGATCCGCCAATTCATGCACATGCTTGACGTCATGCAGACGAATCTGGTGAAAACAGGTTTGATCGGAGACGAAAGCCGATATTCAAGCTTGGAAATACAGGAACAGAATTTTGGCGAATCGCAGGTTTCGCAAAAGCCGCAGGTTTCGCAAGAATCGCAAGAATCATGCGATGGGCGGAATCCGCATAATCGCGATTCTCATGATGAATACGTTTCGCGCATACTGCGAATGTCGCAGGAAATGGCGATCGCAAACAACCTCAGGTAACACACGCAAGCAAGTAAGTACGAAAAAGAAAGGACAAGGAGTGACAGCGGCAAACGCAACGACGTCCACAACGTCAAAACCAAAGCAACACGTCATTCGCACACTGGGCAAATCCCTGCGCGAATACAAAAAAGCCAGCCTGCTCTCCCCGGTATTCGTAGCCGTGGAAAGCGTGCTGGAAATCCTTATTCCGACCGTCATGGCATCGCTGATTGATGAGGGCATCAGCGGTGGCAGCATGCCGGCGATTTTGAAATTCGGCTTGATTCTGCTGATTTGTTCGGCGGTTTCGCTGACATCCGGCTTTTTGGCCGGAAAGTTCTCGGCCATTGCGGGCGCAGGATTCGCCAAAAACCTGCGTCACGACCAGTTTGAGAAGGTGCAGGGCTACACTTCACCAATATCGACCGTTTCTCCACCGGTTCGATCATCACGCGACTGACCACTGATGTGACCAACCTGCAGAACGCATATTCAATGATCATCCGCATGGGTGTGCGCGCTCCGATCATGGTGATTGTGGCGTGGATCTTCTCCTTCCGCATCAGCCCATCCATTTCGCTGGTGTTCCTCGCCTGCATTCCGGTGCTCGCCATCGGCCTGTGCGGTCTGGCAGTACTGGTGCATCCGGTGTTCGAGCGCGTGTTCCACACGTACGACAAGCTCAACAACGTGGTAGACGAGAACCTGCAGGGCATCCGCGTGTCAAGTCTTACAATCGCGAAAACCACGAAACCGAAAAGTTCAACCGCATTTCCGAGCGCATCTTCAAGGACTTCACCAAGGCCGAACGCATTATGAGTTTCAACAATCCGCTCATGATGCTGTGCGTGTACGTGTCCATGCTGCTTATCGCCTGGATGGGTGCCCAGCAGATCGTGGCATCCGGCAACAATGCGGCCCTTGGATTGACCGCCGGCGATCTGACCGCATTGGTCACCTACGCCATGCAGATTCTCATGGCCATGATGATGCTGTCCATGATTTTCGTGATGTGCATTATTTCGCAGGCCTCCGCCGAACGCATCTGCCAGGTGCTGAACGAGGAAAGCACGGTTACGAATCCGGAAAATCCGGTTATGGAAGTGAAGAATGGTGAGATTGATTTCAACCATGTCACCTTCCGTTATTCCGCCACTTCCGAAAAGCCGGTGCTTGACGATATTGATTTGAAGATCCGTTCCGGTATGACCGTCGGCATCGTCGGCGGCACCGGTTCCGCAAAGTCCAGTTTGGTGCAGCTTGTGCCACGTTTGTATGACGTGACCGAAGGCTCGCTGAAGGTCGGCGGCGTGGATGTGCGCGATTACGATTTGGAAGTATTGCGCGATCAGGTCGCCATGGTATTGCAGAAGAACGTGCTGTTCTCCGGAACCATTGCCGAAAACCTGCGTTGGGGCAATCCGAACGCCACTGATGAAGAGATTCGTCACGCATGCCAGCTTGCGCAGGCCGACGGCTTCATTCAGGAATTCCCCGACAAGTACGATACGTACATCGAACAGGGCGGTACCAACGTTTCCGGCGGTCAGCGCCAGCGTTTGTGCATTGCGCGTGCGCTGCTGAAAAAGCCGAAGATCCTTATTCTCGACGATTCCACGTCCGCGGTCGACACCAAAACCGATCAGCTGATTCGCGCCGCATTCCATCATGAGATTCCCGACACCACGAAGATCATCATCGCCCAGCGTGTGGCCTCCGTGCAGGAATCCGACATGATTCTCGTCATGGACCACGGCCGCATCATGGCGGCCGGCACGCATGAACAACTGCTCGAAAACTGCGACGAATATCGCTCCATCTACGAATCGCAAACCAAGAATCAGGCTCAACCTGAGGAACTGCAGTGAAAGGAGGCAACAGATGACTGAACAAACTTCCGCATTGAAATCCAAAGACAACAACAACGCGGCCGGCATGCAGCAATCGCACGGCAAACCGCCGATGCAGAAAGCCGCACCCGGCACCACCAAGCGTATCTTCGGTTACATTTTCCAATACAAGTGGCGTGTGGCACTTGTGGTAGTGTGCATTCTCGTCGGTGCCGCGGCCCAGGCGGATCGTCGCTGTTCCTACAGTCGCTGGTCGATACGTACATTCTGCCCATGGTCGGTGCCACCAATCCTGATTGGATGCCTCTGCTGCGTGCGTTGACGCTTATGGCATGCCTGTATGCGGCCGGCATTTTCTGCAGCTGGCTGTGGCAGTGGGTCATCGTCACCGTGGAACAGGGCACGTTGAAGAAGATCCGCGACGACATGTTCGCCCACCAGCAGACCCTGCCCATCCGCTACTTCGACACCAACGAACACGGCGACATTATGAGCCGCTACACCAACGACACCGACACATTGCGCCAGGCCATCAGCCAATCGTTCCCGCAAATGTTCTCGTCCGCGGTGTCCGCAATCGCCGCGCTCGTCTCCATGCTGTGGCTGTCGGTGCCCGTCACCATTTTCGTGCTCGCATTCACCATGATCCTGTTTGTGGTGGTACGCAAGGTCGTTTCCCGCTCCGGACGTTACTTCGTCAAGCAGCAGATCGCCATCGGCGACGTGAACGCATTCGTGGAAGAAGCGGTCAACGGCCAGAAGGTCATCAAGGTCTTCAACCACGAAGACGCCACCCAAACCACCTTCGACAAGAAGAACGAAGAACTGTTCGAAGCTTCCGCCGAAGCGAACACGTGGGGCAACGTGACCATGCCAATCGTAGGCAACATGGGCTACCTGCTGTACATTCTGCTGGCTATTTTCGGCGGATTTGCTGCGATTAGCGGACTTGGAAACTTCGGATTGTCCGGTACTGGCCCGCTCACCCTGGGTACGCTGATCTCGCTGTTGACGCTGTCCCGCTCTTTCGTGAACCCGCTTGGCCAGGTGTCCATGCAGTTCAACATGGTGATGATGGCGCTTGCAGGCGCATCCCGCATCTTCGCGCTTATGGACGAGCAGCCGGAGGACGACGGCGGTTCCGTGACCTTGGTGAACGTGGAACTCGGCGAAGATGGACGCACCATGACCGAAGTTGACCATGAAACCGGTCACTGGGCGTGGAAGCGCGAGGAAGGCGATGACGGCACCCGTTCGCTCAAGGCCGCGCAATCCTTGAGCCCGCGTGCCGCCGAAGTGGCCATGAAAGCCCGTGAAACCGCCATTACCTCACCGGACGGTCGCCTCACCCTCCTGCAGGGCGATGTGCGCTTCACTGACGTGAACTTCGGCTATAACCCCGACAAACCGGTGCTGCACGACATCACCTGGTTCGCCAAGCCCGGACAGAAGATCGCATTGGTGGGCGCAACCGGTGCTGGCAAAACCACCGTCACCAATCTGATCAACCGTTTCTACGACATTCAGGACGGCATGATCCTGTATGACGGCATTTCCGTCAAGGGCATCCGCAAGCCGGATCTGCGTCGTTCGCTGGGTGTGGTGCTGCAGGACGTGAACCTGTTCACCGGTACGGTGATGGACAACATCCGCTACGGTCGCCTCGACGCCACCGATGAGGAATGCATCGCCGCCGCGAAGCTCACGAACGCCGACGGCTTCATCCGCATGCTGCCCAACGGCTACCAGACCGTGCTCGAAGGCGACGGCTCCGGCCTGTCCCAGGGCCAGCGCCAGTTGATTTCCATCGCACGTGCTGCCGTGGCCGATCCGCCGGCCATGATCCTCGACGAGGCCACCTCGTCCATCGACACCCGTACCGAAGAGGTGGTGCAGGCCGGCATGGACAACCTCATGAAGGGTCGTACCGTGTTCGTGATCGCCCACCGCCTCTCCACGGTGCGCAACTCCGACGTGATCATGGTGCTCGACCATGGCCGCATCATCGAACGCGGCTCGCATGACGAGCTCATCGCGCAGAAGGGCGAGTACTATCAGCTCTACACAGGTGCCGTAGAACTCGAATAATCTAATAGTCTCCTGAATTGGAGTGATGCGAGCACACGCTAGCGTTCTACACTAGCCGCGCTTCGATCCCTGTCGGCTGATACCGCCCTTATGGCCGGTGGCTTTGAACGGCACGGATCCTCTGGAAAATCCCTTGCTTTGAAATTGCGATTTTGAAGCAAGGGATTTCTTATTGTCTTTGCCATGCATGGTATTCGGCTGCGGCCAGCCCGCCTTCCGTGAAGGCGGTTCCGTCATACGTTCATGAGACTGCTGCATGAGCAGCGATTATAATTGGCTTGCGTAATCGTTGCATAAATCTCGCTGGTTTGTCGTTATGTCAATAATAGGTTATCCTTTCATGGGTAAACGATTTACTAAATTGGAGAGCGAGACATGGCGACGATTAAAGAGATTGCGCAACGTACCGGGTTTTCTCAGGCTACGGTGTCTCGACTTCTGAACGGGGATCCCACCCTATCGGTGCGTGAAGAGACTCGTCGCAAGATCATTCAGGCGAGCGAGGACCTCGGCTATAGCGTGCAGACCAAGCGCATCGTCATCCCTCATGAGGTTGCATTGCTTGACAATGAAAAGTCCGACGAGGCGTTGCGGGACTCCTATTTCACCGATTTGCGTTCAGCGCTCGAATGCAATGCGGAACAGCAACGCATGGAAATGACGGTGTTCCACAATCTCGACGATATGATCGCTCGCAGTTCCAAATTCGACGGGTTCATGGCGATAGGCGCCGACCAGATCAGCGAGGAAGACTTGGAGCGGCTGCATAGGGCCATGCCGTATGGCGTGTTCATTGACGTGAATCCGGCGCCGAATCTGTTCGATTCCGTGCAGCCTGATTTGCAGCAGACCATGCATGATGCGGTCGCGGCCTGTGCTGCCAAGGGCATGAAGCGCGTTGGATTCATCGGAGGCAAGGGCTGCCTGATGAACTTTTATGAGGTCGATGAGGAGAATCGCGCCACATATTTCCGTCGTGAGGCAAGGCGTTTCGGTATTCAATCCGACGGATTGGTGTATTCCGACGGCTTGTTCACCGTGAGCAACGGCCGTGCGTTGGGGGAGCAATTCGTGCGCGACCATAATGGCGTGCTGCCTGATGCCGTGATCGTAGCTGCCGATGTGATTGCGGTTGGCGTGCTGCAGGCGTTCAATGCGGTTGGCGTGCTGGTGCCGCGCGATATCAGCGTGATCAGCATTAACAATCAAACGATTTCGCAGTTGACCTCGCCGCCGTTGAGCACATTCTCCATCGATCAGAACGAGCTTGCGCGCGTGGCGACGCTGATGTTGGGTGATGCCATTTCCGGCAAACGCACGATTCGTCAGCATGCGTACCTGTCGACGTCGCTGGTGGTGCGCGATAGTTTTGTGCCGGCAAAATAGCGGTTATTTCTTTACTTCTGTATAGTAATCGGGCTATTTCCAGATTGGCTTGGTTTCGTTTCGACGTGGAAGCTTTTGCATATCGTAAATATCGATTTTGGTAAAAGCTGCCACAAGATAATGCGACAGTTTGCCTATTTTGTTGTGTAAATGGCGAAAAAATAACGTTTTTGGCTATCTTTCGAACAGAAGCTCACAAAATATGACACGCCGATAGGCGATATGTTCAGTGATAAATTTTACTAACTTTAGGTAAGGGGATATACTGATAGTTAGGTCAAGGAAGGACCTGTATCTGACTTCTAAGGAGAAGCAAAGATGGGAAATGGCAACAACGGTTCCAAAGGCGGGAACCTCTTGTCTCGCGTGGCGTACTCGTTCGGTAACGTCGGCCAGTCCGCGTTCTACAACGCACTGAGCACCTATTTCATCGTCTACGTGACGAGCTCGCTGTTCTCTGGCGTCGATAAGAGCGTCGCCACCAAGCTGATCGGCATCATCACCGGCCTGGTCGTGGTGATTCGTATCGCAGAAATCTTCATCGACCCGCTGCTGGGCAACATCATCGACAACACCAACACCAAGTGGGGTCGCTTCAAGCCGTGGCAGCTCATCGGTGGTACCGTTTCCGCCATCCTGCTGGTGCTCGTCTACACTGGTCTGTTCGGTCTGGTGAACGTGAATACTACCCTGTTCATCGTGCTGTTCGTCATCACCTTCATTGTGCTCGACGTGTTCTACTCGCTGCGTGACATTTCCTACTGGGGTATGATCCCGGCATTGAGCTCCGACTCCCACGAGCGCTCCACCTACACCGCACTCGGCTCCTTCGGCGGCTCCATCGGCTACAACGGTCTGACCATCGTGGTCATCCCGATCGTCACCTACTTCAGCTGGGTGTTCACCGGCAAGTACGTCGAAAGCCAGTCCGGCTGGACCTGCTTCGCCATCATCGTGGCCATCCTCGGCATCCTCACCGTGTGCTCCGTGGCGTTCGGCACCAAGGAAAGCACCACCACGCTGCGTGCCAAGGCCGAAGACAACGGCGGCCCGCTGCAGGCCTTCAAGGCTCTGGCCCAGAACGATCAGCTGCTGTGGGTTGCCTTGAGCTACCTGCTGTACGCCATCGCCAACGTGGCCACCACCGGCGTGCTCATGTACCTGTTCAAGTACATCCTCGACAACACCGCCGCATACTCCATCGTGGGCGTCATCCCGGTCATCACCGGCTTGGTTATGGCTCCGCTGTACCCGATCCTGAACAAGCGCATTCCGCGCCGCTACCTGTACTTGGGTGGCATGGTGCTCATGATCGTCGGCTACCTGCTGTTCGCCGTCGGCTCCAGCAATCTGGCAATGGTCATCGTCGGTCTGGTCTTCTTCTACCTGCCGCAGACTTTCATTCAGATGACCGCCATCCTGTCGCTGACCGACTCCATCGAATATGGTCAGCTCAAGAACGGCAAGCGTAACGAGGCCGTCACCCTGTCCGTCCGCCCGATGCTCGACAAGATCGCAGGCGCATGCTCCAACGGTATCGTCGGCTTCATCGCCGTAGCCGCAGGCATGATCGGTGACGCAACCGCCGCGGATATGACCGCCGCGAACATCGGCATGTTCAAGGTCTGCGCATTCTACGTGCCGCTGGGCATCATCGTGCTGAGCTGCTCGTCGATGCCTCTTCGAA
>ENA-OQDD01000029-OQDD01000029.1-human-gut-metagenome-genome-assembly--contig:-NODE-29-length-49938-cov-3.914557_pt1 | contig 49938 bp, 67 predicted proteins | sample MGYA00242507_ERZ504598 | MGnify/ENA primary metagenome ERZ504598 (study PRJEB26092, sample SAMD00036318) | human gut metagenome | host: Homo sapiens | study: EMG produced TPA metagenomics assembly of...
ACCCACAAGACCCTGCGCGGCCCCCGCGGCGGTCTGATCCTGACCAACAATCCCATTCTTGCAAGCGCATCAATTCTGCCGTGTTCCCCGGCACCCAGGCGGCCCGCTGGAGCATGTGATCGCCGCAAAGCTGTCTGCTTGGTGAAGCACTGAAGCCGGAGTTCAAGGAATATGCCCGCAAGATCGTGGAGAATGCACAAGCTCTGGCAGTAGAGCTGCAGGCACGCGGTGTCAAGCTGGTGTCCGGCGGTACGGATAACCACCTCATGCTGATCGACCTGCGTGACGAGGAGTGCACCGGCAAGGAGCTGGAAGCACGTCTGGACAGCGTGCACATCACCGCCAATAAGAACACTGTCCCCGGCGAGACTCGCAGCCCGTTCGTGACTTCTGGCGTGCGTCTGGGCACCCCGGCTGTTACCACCCGCGGCATGGGCGTGGCCGAGATGAAGGTGATCGCCGACTGCATCGCCGATTGCATCTGGCACTACGACGAGAAGAAGGACGAGATCAGTGACCGTGTGCTGAAGCTGACCCGGGATTTCCCTCTGTATCAGTAAATATCGCATTGTTTGAAAGAGGAAGCGCCTTCGGGTGCTTCCTCTTCCTTTTTGCTGGGTTTGTGTTACCATAAATGCAAAGACAAAAGGAGAAATGACCATGAAGCGTACAGGGCTGTTACATCTATATTACGGTGATGGCAAGGGCAAGACCACCGCTGCATGGGCCTTGCTTTGCGGGCCATGGGCAGCGGAAAGCGGGTGGTGATCCTGCAGTTCCTCAAAGGCGGCAAAAGCGGCGAGGTGCCGCTGCTGGAACAGCTGGGTGCAAAGGTGTACCGCGGCAAGGCAGGGCAGAAATTCGTGTTCCAGATGAACGAAGCGGAAAAGGAAGCCACCCGCCAGCTGCAGAATGCGAACCTCACAGCTGCCATGGCCGACCCTGCCGACCTGCTGATTTTGGACGAAGCAGGCAGCGCATGGGAACTGGATATGGTGGATAAAGCCCTGTTGCAAAAGGCTGTGCTGGAACGCCCGGCAGAGCAGGAATGCGTGCTTACTGCCCATGCTGCGCCGCAGTGGATGCTGGATGCCGCCGACTATGCCACGGAGATGAAGTGCCACCGCCACCCTTACCAGAGGGGAATTTCCGCCCGGAAAGGCATTGAATACTGACCACGGCAGCAGGATACCGGGTGCATGAGTGAAAAACGCAAAACCGGGATGGGGTATTTTCATCTTGCATTTAGCCCACTGGTGTGATATGATGAAGACAAGAAATCATGCGTGCATTTTCTGAGCAGACCCACCACAGAACAGGGAACCGCTCCGCACCGCTGCCGGGCAGTTCCCGACGGCGTTTTGTTTGAAACTGTGGTTAGCGCTTCCTAACAGATTCTGCGTCAACGGGCCGATGCGCGCAGAAGATCTGGAGGGGAATAAAATGATTGAAACGATCGTAAAAGTAGATGGTATGATGTGCGGCATGTGCGAGAGCCATGTCAACGAAGCCGTGCGCAAGGCTTCCCGGAGGTAAAAAAGGTGTCGTCCTCGCAGGCAAAAGCCCAGACGGTGATCCACTCGGAACAGCCGCTGGACGAGCAGAAGCTGCGGGATGCCATCAATGCAACCGGCTATGAGGTCAAGGGCGTAAGCAGTGCACCTTACGAGAAAAAAGGCTTTTTCTCGTTTTTGAAAAAGTAAGCAAACCTTAACACACATAAGGGAGGCGTATCTGGATGAGGATTCTGGTTTACGGTGCGGGCGTTTTGGGCTGCGAGCTGGCCCATGTGCTGATGCAGAACAAAAAGAACGTTGTCACGCTGCTTGCGCGCGGAGAGTGGAAGGAAATGATCGACCAGAAGGGTTTGGTCATCCGCCACTGGGTGCAGCGCAAGACCACAACGGAACGGATCAAAACCGTGGACACTCTCGCCCCGGATGATTATTATGATCTCGTCTTTGTGGTCGTGCAGGCGAGCCAGCTGCCGGATGTGCTTCCTGTGCTCAAGGCCAACAAGAGCCAGTATTTTGTGTTTGTGGGCAACAACCCGCAGGCAAAGCAGGTGCTGGAATTCATGCAGCGCCCGGCGGATAAGATCGCATTCGGCTTTCAGGGCACGGCAGGCCGCCGTGAACACGACCATGTGGTCAGTGTGTACGCCAGTGCTGGCATGACGGTGGGCGGTGCCACAACTCCGCTTTCTGGCACCTTCCGAACCCGGCTCAAGACCGCCTTTGACGGTGCAAAATACAAGCTGACCTTCTATGGCGATATGGATGAATGGCTCAAGTGCCACATTGCATTCGTTCTGCCGGCGTGCTATGTGTGCTATGCCTGCAACGGCGATCTGCACCGGGCCACCAAGCAGCAGCGCGGCGCCATTCTGGATGCCGCCTATGAAGCCTGCCTGATGCTCAAGGATGCGGGCATCCCGGTGAACGATGCTAACAACACCGATAATTTCCAGCCCGGCACATCGGCCCGCCGTAAGATGGAAGCGATGGTGTTTACCATGACAAAAACGCCGCTGGGCAGATTGTGCGTTTCGGATCACGCCATGCACGCAGTGTCCGAAATGAAGTATCTGGACGAAGCGTTCGATGCTCTGCGCAGGCAGACCGGCACGGCAATGCCCATGTGGGAAAAGCTGCGCAATGAAATGCCCTCGTGGGATAGCCTGCAGCAGAACCGGAAAGCAGCAAAATAAAACAAAAAAGAAGCAAAGGCACTGCCGCTCCTGTTTTGGGTGCGGCAGTGCCTTTTGTTTGGGTCTCATTTATTCCAGAAGTCCTGCAGGGTAGCGGCCAGTTCTTCACAGCTGCGCAGATAGCGGATATGCCGCCAGTGAGGAGGGAACAGCCGGATGTATTCCTGCTGGGCAAACCGGTCGTCCAGCAAAAGCACCGCACCTCTGTCTTCCGGCGTGCGGATCACGCGCCCTGCGGCCTGCAGTACCTTGTTCATGCCGGGATAGCGGTAGGCATAATCGAATCCAAAGCCGTTCTGTGCGTCATAATAACGGCGAAGCATTTCCTGCTGCGGATTTACCTGCGGCAGGCCCACACCCACAATGGCGCACCCGATCAGGCGGCTGCCTGCAAGATCAACTCCCTCACCAAAGATGCCGCCCATCACGCCAAAACCCAGAAGTGTTTCGGCCGGGTCCGGCACAAACTGAGCCAGAAATTCAGCCCGAGCGGCATCATCCAGACGGCTTTCCTGCACAAGGGTGCGAATGCCCGGGTAACGTGCTGCAAAATCTTCGTGTACCTGCCGCAGATATGCGTAGCTTGGGAAAAAGGCAAAGTAGTTTCCCGTTCTGGCCTGCACCAGCTGGGCCAGTGCATCCGAAACTGCCTGCACGCTGGCTTCGCGGTCGCGGTAGCGGGTAGAAATATTCGGCAGGCAATACAGCCCCAGATTTTCAGCCGGAAAGGGACTGTCCAGTGCGACGGCACGTGCATCGCTGCAGCCCAGAACACTGCGGTAGAACGAGGGCGGAGCCAGCGTTGCACTGAACAGCGCTGCGCTGCGCCCTGCGGCAAGGCTGGCATCCACAAAAGGTGCCGGGTCCAGACACAGCAGCTGCAATTCAAGCTCTCTGCCGCGCGCGGTAAGCTGAGTGACAAAGTGGCTGTCGTATCGTTCGGCAGCACGGGCGATGTCCTGTACAGCAAAATAAAGCTCCAGCAACTGTGCATGTGCTTCGGCATCCGGGTTCGCTTCCAGCCAGTCCTGCAAAGGTGCCTGTACGGCCCGCAGCGGACTGAGCAGGGCAGAGGGCGGCTCCTGCAAAAACACAGTACTGTCCTGTACATACAGCGGTTCGGGCAGTTCCAGTGCGGGGACAGTGTTTTCAGGCAAAAGACTGGTCTGTGCCGGGTCTGCGGCATCGGTCTGGCTGCTGTGCCGGGGTGCAAGCTGTATGCAGGCTTTCCGGGCTTCCAGCAGGGCTTTGTCTGCTTTGGTAAGAGCGGTCTTTAAAGCACTTTTGCCCTTGCCCAATGCGCGTTTTGCCTCGGTCAGGCTGCTTTTACAAAAGCGTGCAGAATACATTGCTCTGGCTCTGTCGGGCAGATTATGTGCTTCATCGACCAAAAACAACCAGTCGCCGGAAGAATCAAAGAACCGCTTCAGGTGCACCACCGGATCGAACAGGTAATTGTAATCCCCAATGACCACATCGCACCACTCGCTCAGGTCTAGCCCCAGTTCAAAGGGACACACCGAAAAACGCTTTGCCGCCCCGGCCAGCGCTGCGCGGTCAAAGCTGCCGGTACCGTCCAGCAGAGCTGTCAATGCATCCTTGATGCGGTCGTAGTAGCCGTTGGCGTAGGGACAAAGCTCCGGCAGGCAGGCGGGATGTCCCTCTGCGTCCGGATGCAGGCAGACCTTTTCCTTGGCGGTCAGCGTCACACTGCGCAGGGCAAGCTCTGGCTGGGCCGTATGCAGCCGGGTCAAGGCATCCTCGGCGGCAGTCTGGGTCGTATTGCGGGCCGTGAGATAGAACAGCTTTTCTCCGTTGCCTTCGCCCATGGCTTTCAGCGCGGGGAAAAGCGCGCTCATGGTCTTGCCAATGCCGGTAGGAGCCTGACAGAACAGCCGCGTACCGCCCTTGCAGTCGGCGGTCTTGCCAGCGCGGCAGGCGCGGTAGATCTCGCCCGCCATAGCCCGCTGTCCGGGCCGGTACTGCGCAAACGGAAACTGCAGTGCCGCAAGGCTCTGAGTACGCTTTACATCCCACTCTATCCGGCGCTGCGCCACGGAGCATACTGGCACAACAATTTGTCAAGAAATTCATCCAGCTCCTGCTGCGTAAAGCGGCGGATAAAGCGGATGATCTGATCGGTGTCTATCTGATAATAAGTCAGCCGGACGTTCAGTTCCGGCAGGCTTTGCTGTGCGGCATAAATGGCACCGTACACCATGCCCTGTGCCCAGTGGCAGGGGTTCATATCCTCAGTGATCTCTTCCGGCGGCACAGCGGTGGTCTTGATCTCATCAATGACTACCGTGCCAGTCTCATCGGTAAAAATGCCGTCAGCCCGGCCCTCAAGGGTAAAAGTGATGTCCTCTGCCTGCCGCTCTACGGAGAGAAATACCTCAGCCTGATAACCGTCTCCGGCAGCTTTTTGCAATTTGCGATGGATGTGGGCACCTTCCAGTGCACGGTCAAACCCTGTAAACCGGCTGTCAATGCTGCCGGTCCGCAGCAGAAATTCCACCAGCTGCCGGATGGGCAGATGAACCGTGGCCAAAGCATTTCACCTCCGCTTTTGGGATACACTGACGAACCGGTAATTTTTCTTCAGACACGATTCGGGCCATTCCATCGCCCGCCCGATTGCCTCACGGCAACAGGTCCCACCCCAGCGGACGGTCTTCAGAGAAACTCCCGGTTCGTCGACGTAAACTGATTATTTCAGGCCGAACATCTCCATGCATTCTGCTGCCGCTTCATCCACTTTGCCAAAATCCACCGCTGCACGGTAATAGGTCTCCAACTCATCGTGCAGCTCTTGGCCTGTGCCATCAGGCACTGGCCTGTTCCAGCAGTTCGGCGGCAGCACGCTCGTTAAAGCGCAGCCGTGCCCGGTACGCTGCCAGATTTTCCCTGTCAAGGAAGCGGGTGCACCGCACAGCCTGCACACTGGGCAGATGCACCGGATGCCAGCGATTATCCGTCAGGAAGGCAAGCTTCAGCTCCGGGATCAGGATATGGTCGATCTTATCCTCCGGGTGCATGGCGCATGGACAGGTAATAATGTGGTAGCCCCGCGTCAGGGCTTCGGCGCGAATCAGCTCCAGCAGCAGGCGGGACACCGCGCCGTAGTCATCCCGGAACACGATAAACTTATCCGCCAATGCCTGTGCAGTGCCCTGATAAAACATTTCACCCTTGGGGGTGACGGCGGAAAGCAGGCGCAGCTCTTCGCTGCCAATGCCTTCCGTGCGCGGCATCACCCGGGTGCACAGCCGTTTGACATAACGGCGCACCTTGTCAAAATTGGCGCTGCAGGCTTCGGCGCGGCGGCTGTCCAGCAAAAGGCTGCCTGCCGATGCAATATATCGTGCAGCGCGGCTGCGCAGCAGGGCGTTGCGGGCAAACAGCGCCTTGACCTCATCGGTGCACTGGTGCAGCTTTTCTGCATCGATGGTGTGGTACAAACTCACCACCACTTCGTCCGCACCGGGAGCATCCGGCTCCACCACATGGGGCGCAGTGGCATCCACGATGGCCCTGTGCTGCCCGGGCAGGATCACGCCGTCCAGACTGTCCGGGTCGCTGGCACAGTGGATGCGCTGCGTCAGTTCGCCGCGCTGTTCGGCAGCACGGGCAAGCCGCTTCATCAGGGTGGATTTGCCGCAGCCCGGCCCGCTTTTGATCAGGTACATCTGCATACCGGGTTCGTGGCGCAGCGGTTCAAAATAGCCCTTGAAACCGGCAGGCGTTGTGGCACCCAGAAAGAAATCAATGGAATCATGTCGTGCAGTTTCCATAATCGAACACCTCTCTTTTTGTTTTAGAGTATGCAAAAGGAAGGTGTTTGGTTCTTGCAGCGGGAATGATTCAGTCTTTATGATAGGTATGTTTGCACACCGTTTCAATGTTGTCCCGCAGCAGTAAAATCAGCAAAGGCTGCAGGCTTGTTCTGCGGGCTGCGCAGCAGAGCGGCAGGGTGGAAGGTACCCATGAACAGGATGCCGCCCTTTTCGTACAGCTGGCCATGCTCCTTGGTCACGGAGAAATCCTTTCGGATCATCCGCTGGGCGGCAATGCGGCCAAGGCAGACAACGATCTTTGGCTTCAGCAGGCGGAACTGCTCCCGCAGCCAGGGCATACAGGCTTCGCTCTCAGCAGGCTGAGGGTCACGGTTCTGCGGCGGGCGGCATTTGACGATGTTTGCAATATAGCAGTTCTTCGTGCGGTCAAGGTCGATGGCAAACAGATATTTGTCCAGCAGCTGGCCGCTGCGCCCCACAAAGGGCAGACCCTGCTCATCCTCATTCTGGCCGGGGCCTTCGCCCACAAACAGAACTTCGGCATCTTCCACACCCTGACCGAACACCACATTGGTGCGGGTCTTGCACAGCTCGCAGCGGGTGCAGGCAAGACAGCTTGATCTTAAAGTTTCCCAATCCATGGCAGCTTGATCTCCTCTTGAAACGGTATGATACTTAGTTCACAAATCGGAACAGCTTTTCTCCTAAAATAATAGTACAAAATCTAGGATGGTACGATGCATTGCATGAAATGACGAATCCACTCAATGTCTCTTTTAGTATACGACTTTTCGGCAACATCATCAATACAGTGGCCGACAATCTTTTTAATGACATGCTCATCCACACCGGCTTTCTTTGCCGTGGTGACGAACGGAACACGACCATCATGAGGACGATGCCGGGGGGCCAAGGCCTAAAGCATTCACAACGAATGCGTTGCCCTTTCTGTGTGTGTTTTGGCTGGTGACTTAACGATACCACAGGACGATTCACTCGTCATGGATGTGGAGAAATCACACGATAAGACGTTGCTTTATTAAAAGAATAAACAAAGAGTATCTCCACGTGTTGATTTTAAATCAATCTGCAGTGATGACTGAAAACGATTACACGTGCGGATTTCAAAGCACTTATACAAATTGTATCCGCTTTCTCTTTGCAGAGCGCGGCTGGATGTGTTATAATCAAAATAGTTTTCTGCGATGCATTTTCAGGCGGTAGTGCCGGACGGCAGCGCGGGAGAAACCGGATAGCGGGAGAGTGGAACTTTTGGAGTTGGAACAGGCAAAAAAGCGCGTGGAAGAATTGCGCGCTGTGATCGAGAAAAACAATCGGCTTTACTATGATCAGGATGCCCCGGAGCTTGAAGATTTTGAGTATGATGCTCTGACCCGGGAACTGAAAGAATTGGAAGCGCAGTTTCCGCAGCTGGTCACGGCATCGTCGCCTACCCAGAAGGTAGGCGGCACGGCCAGCAGCAAGCTGCCCAAGGTGACCCATGCGGTAAAAATGGAAAGCCTGCTGGATGCATTTTCGTATGATGAGCTGCGGGATTTTGACCGCCGCGTGCGGGAAGCCGGCATAGAGCCGGAGTATGTGGTGGAGATCAAGATCGATGGCCTTTCCTGCAGTCTGGAATACGAAAACGGTGAGCTGGTTCGTGCCTCTACCCGCGGCGATGGCGTGGTGGGCGAGGACGTGACCGCCAATGTCCGCGCCATCCGCAGCATTCCCAAAAAGTTGAAGGATGCACCTGAATTTCTGGAAGTGCGCGGTGAAGTATATATGCCGCATGGCGCGTTCCAGAAGCTGTGTGCAGAGCAGGAGCTGCAGGGCGCAGCACCCTTTAAAAATCCGCGCAATGCGGCTGCCGGTTCGCTGCGCCAAAAGGATGCAAGGATCACCGGAAGCCGGGGCCTTTCTATCTTTGTTTTCAATGTGCAGCAGATCCGCGGCAAAACGCTTACCAAGCATGCTGAAAGTCTGGATTACCTCAAGAGCCTTGGCCTGCCGGTCTCGCCGCGCTATCATATCGTGCATGACATTGAGCAGGCCATTGCCGAGATCGAGCAGATCGGTCAGAACCGTGCCAAACTGGATTTTGATATGGATGGTGCAGTGATTAAGGTGAACGATTTTGCACAGCGCGATTTGATGGGTTCCACCAACAAATTCCCACGCTGGGCAATTGCGTTTAAGTATCCGCCAGAGGTAAAGGAGACAACGCTGCGCAGCATTGAGGTCGCAGTTGGCCGCACCGGTGTTCTTACCCCGACGGCCTGCTTTGACCCTGTCTTTCTGGCGGGTACCACCGTTGCCCGCGCGACCCTGCACAATGAGGATTTTATCCATCAGTTCGGCCTTTGCATCGGCGATACCATTCAGGTGCGCAAGGCGGGTGATATCATCCCGGAAGTGATCGGTGTTACCCATCACGCAGAGGATGCACAGCCCTATGAGATGCCCACGGTCTGCCCCTCCTGCGGTGCACCAGTCGTTCATCTGGAGGATGAAGCAGCTCTGCGCTGTGTTAACCCCGAGTGCCCGGCACAGGCACTGCGCAATATCATCCATTTTGCTTCCCGCGATGCAATGGATATCGAGGGCCTTGGCACAGCAGTTGCCACCCAGCTGGTGGAGAAGGACATGGTGCACTCCGCAGCGGATATCTACACGCTGACGCGGGAACAGCTGCTGACGCTGGATAAGTTCAAGGAAAAGAGCGCCGATAACTTGCTGAACGCCATCGAGGCTTCCAAGCAGAACAATCTGGATAAGCTCCTGTTCGGCTTTGGCATCCGCAACATTGGCGATAAAGCTGCGGCCCTGCTGGCAGAGCATTTCGGTACGCTGCAGGCTGTCCGGGAAGCAAGTGCAGAGCAAATCAGCGAGATCGATGGGTTTGGCGGCGTAATGGCGCAGAGCGTCGTGGAATTCTTTGCAAAAGAGGGAACGACCGACCTTGTCCATCGTCTGGCCGATGCCGGATTGAATATGCAGTGGAAGGGCGAACCGAAGGGTGATAAGCTGGCAGGAAAAACGCTGGTGGTCACCGGCACGCTGGAAACTCTTTCCCGCAATGAGGCGGAAGCACTGATCGTGAAAAACGGTGGTAAGGCCAGCGGTTCTGTTTCAAAGAAAACGGCCTATGTCGTGGCAGGCACGGCAGCAGGCTCCAAACTGACCAAGGCGCAGGCGCTTGGCATCCCGGTGCTGACCGAGGCAGAATTTCTGGCAATGATCAGCGACGAAAACACCTGATAAAACCGCTCCAATGGATATCCTCGCAGTTTTGTGCTGCGGGGATATTTTTATGTCCGCAGGTTCTATCCGGCAGGGACAGGCATATACTCATAGCAGGCAATGAGCCTGAAAAAGGAGAGGACAGTGTGGATGAGTATTATCGGGCGATACGCCTGCTTCCCTCATGGCTGGCCGGGCCATTGGGACAGCTGCCAGCACAGACGGCAGCGCAGATCCATGAACTTCGGTTCCGGACAGGCTGTGGTGTTTTTGTTACATTGTCGGGTCGGCAGCTCCCGCTGCAGGACCTGCCGGAGTGCCCGCTGCAGCTGAGGGAGCGTGTATTGGATCAGTTTCAGATCGAAGAGATCTTTCACACCCTGTGCGGCGGCGCGGTACATGCACACCAGACGGAGCTTGCGTATGGATTTCTGACCACACCCTCCGGCTGTCGGGTGGGTGTGGCAGGACGCTATGTGGATCGCGACGGCCAGACGGTTCTGCAGCAGGTGCAGGGGTTGAACCTGCGCATTGCAAGGGCGGTTCCGGTACAGCTGCCGGACGAACTTCTGGTGCAACTGAAAAAGCATTTTATTGGGATGCTTTTGGTCGGCGAGCCGGACAGCGGCAAGACGACGCTGCTGCGTCAGATCGCACGAGAACTGGCCGGGATGCAGCGGCGAGCCTGCGTGGTGGACGAGCGCTGCGAGATCTTTCCGCCGGGTGATTCCGAGAAGATGCCGCCGCTGGATCTGCTGTCCGGCATCCCTAAGGAACGGGCCGTGCAGATGGCACTGCGCACGCTTTCGCCGCAGGTTATTTTGCTGGACGAGCTGGGCACGCTTGCCGAAACTGCAGCGCTGGAACAGGGCTTTTACAGCGGGGTGGACTTTGTTGCAAGCGTCCATGCCGCAAGCGTGGAAGAAGCCGCCCGGCGGCCGCAGGTGCAGGCGCTACAGCGGCATGGAATGCTGCGTGCATTTGTACTGCTGCACGGCTGCACAGCGCCGGGAAAAGTCCGGCAGGTCTGCACGGTATGATGCGGCTTTTTCATTGGGCAGCGGCTGCACTGCTCCTGCTGTGCGGGTGGCTGACCGGTTCGGCATTTCAGGTCAGAACAGAGCAGCATATCCTGCAGCTGCAGCGCACCGTGGAGCTGCTGCAGCGCATCCGGCAGGAGATTGCTTACCGCAGGCTGGATCTGGAACAACTGCAGCGGTGTCTCGTGCAGGAAAAGCTGCTGGAAAGCGATGCAGCGCCAAAACTGCAGGAAATTCCGGCACCGGAAAGATTTGATGATGCGGAACGCCTTTGCTTTGAGCAGTGCTTTGCCGGCCTTGGCCAAAGCGAAGCGGCACAGGAATGCGAACGACTGGATTATTACTCTGCCCGTTTTGAAGCATTCCTGCACCAGGCGCAGCAGAAAGCGGCATCCGGGCAAGGCTTACCGTGCAGGCTTGGCCTTGCAGCCGGCGCGGTGGCAGCACTGATTCTTTTGTAGTGGCAGGAGGACGAAAACTTGGAGATCGACCTTGTGTTCAAAATTGCAGCGATCGGTATTATCGTGGCAGTCCTGAACCAGCTGCTGATCCGTTCCGGCCGGGAGGATCAGGCCATGATGACGACCCTTGCGGGTCTTGTGGTAGTGCTTTCCATCCTTGTCAAGCAGATCAGCGCACTGTTCGTTACCATCAAGTCGCTGTTTGCACTATGAGTACATCTTTTTCCATTCTGGGGGCAGTGGTCGTCTTTGCAGCAGCGCAGCTTCTGCTGCGGAAGGATGCACCGGCCTATGCGTTTCTGCTGTCCGTTGGCGCAGCATTGTTTGTGCTGCTGCAGCTTGGAGTGGCGGTGCAGGAGCTGCTTCGGAATATATTGGCTTTCAGCCGCCGGGTGGACGGGCCTGCATTTGACTGTCTGCTGCGTTGTGCCGGAATTTTGCTGCTGACCGATTACGCGCGGACTCTGTGCGAAGAAGCTGGTGCGGATACTTTGGCATGGTGCGCCGGGTTTGCGGGCCGATGTTTGGTTCTGGCGGCAGCATTTCCTCTGCTGGAAGAGATCTGCCAGAAGATCTGGGGGCTTGCCGCATGATAAAAAAATTCCTGCAAAAAGCGGCAGCGTTTGTATTGTGCACCGTATGCTTTCTGGCTTTTGCACCTGATGCCGCTGCGGCACAGCTGCAGGGCCTGCCCGGACAGGAGCTTTGGCAGCCTTATCTGGAAAAAGCTCCGCAAAGCGCAGAGTCCTTTGCCAAAGATCCGCTCAAATCTCTGCTCGCGCTCCTGCCGGGATCACCGGCAGAGATGATCCGGCAGATGGCACACTGCTATGCGGATGTTCTGCTGTTTTTACTGTTGCTGATCGTGCTTTCATTTCTGGTGGGAGGAGCAGCCGACAGCGCCTTGTTGGAACTGGCTGCGGCTGTGGGCTGCGGCACTCTTTTGTGGGAGATCTGATCAGCCTTGCACAGCTGACCTGTGAGCGGATGGAGGGGTGGAAAAACTACCTTCTGGGTTTTCTTCCGGTGTACAGCGGTGTGCTCGCTGCCGGTGGAGAGGTGAATGCCAGCACAGCGGCAAGCGGTCTGCTGCTGACCGGGCTGTGCTTTCTGGCACAGGGTACGGTGCTTGTGGTCAGTCCGCTGCTGCAGAGCTACCTTGCGGTAAGCATGGCGTGCTGCATCAGCACCCAGCAGGGGCTTTCGGAAACGTGCCGTGTCATGGGCGCGTTGCTGCGCAGGGGGCTTGTCTGGGCTGGGCGGATTTTTGCAGTGCTGTTAGGGCTGCAAAGAGCGGTAACGGTTCAGCTGGACCGTTCTGCACTGCGGTTGGGCCAGCTGCTTACCGGCGGCGTGCCGGTGATCGGGCAGGCTCTGAGCGATACGGCAGAAGTATTTCTTGCCGGAATGCAGCTGCTCAAAAGCAGTCTGGGTTTTGCGGCACTTGCCGTGATCGGGGCCGAATTTCTGCCACTGTATCTGCAGCTTCTGCTCCATTTGCTATTCCTTGCAGGATGCAGGCTTCTGTGCGGCCTTGCGGAGAACCGGCGCTGTCAGGCGCTGTTTGACTGCATGGCCGAAGCGGTAAAATGCATGGCAGCAGTAACGGCACTGTTTTTTGAACTGCTGACGGTAGGTGTGGGGCTTCTGATGATGACGGGAGGCGGATAGGAAATGCACGCATTTCAGACGGCGGCATCAGCGTTCTGCATTGCCTGTATCTGTGCGGAGATCACGACGCTGCTGGCGGGCGCAGGCTGGGCGGGCAGATGCATAAAAGCCGTTGCCGGGCTATATATTCTAGTGATCCTGTTCCGGCTGGCCCCGCAGATGAAGCTGGAACTGAAAAGTGCAGCGGCGGCTGCTCCGGCAGCGGTCAGCATCCAGAGTACGGAGACATCGCTCTTGCAGGGAACGCAGGAACGGCTGGAAGCGGATCTTTGCGCAGAGTGTGAGCGGCGCTTTGGTACAAAGGTGAAACTGGAGATCACACTGACCCGGACAGAACAGACCGTTCGGGCAGAAAAGGTGCTTGTGATCCTCCCGGCGGCGTGCACATCCGCAGAGCAGAGCCGGATCGCGGCATATCTGCAGCAGGAGCTTGGCATGGCACCGATACTGGAAGTGCAGGAGGACACCGAATGAAAGAAGCAGGGGGCATTTCGTTCGGAGATTCCGTGAAAGATTTTGCCCGGAAATGCAAAGGGAAACAGGGCAGAGCAAGGCTTGCTGCGGCAGTAGGCGTTCTGGCAATGCTGCTGATACTGCTGTCGGAACTTTTTCCGCAGAACACGGCAGCGGGCAGCACAAAAAACACAAAGTCTGCCCAGAGCAGCACGGAATATCAGGCACAGCTGGAGAACCGGCTGGAACATCTGATCTCACAGATGAGCGGTGCGGGCAAAACGACCGTGATGGTCACGTTGGAGACTGGGGAAGAAGCCATTTATGCGCTGGATACACAGTCCGGAGAAATGCAGTCCCAGCAGACCCATGTTCTGCTGAAGATGGTTCAGCCCTGACCGAAACGGTATGTCTGCCGCAGGTGTGCGGTGTGGCCGTGCTGTGCGAGGGCGGCGGAGACATCCGCGTTGCTGCCCGGATCACCGAACTGGTAAGCGCACTGCTGGATCTGCCATCCAACCGCATTTGTGTGGAACAGCGCAAGGCTGAGACCCTGCAGCTTTTATAAGGAGGAACGATTTATGAGAGCACTTTCCAGAAATACCCGCAGGCCACAGCTGTTACATTGGCTGCCGCACTGGTGATCGCCGTATACTTGAACTGGCAGTACGCCCGCAGCGATGTGCCCACGGAACTGCCGGACAATGCTGCAATGGTCGCGGCAGAGGCTGAGGATGTCCCGGTACAGGCGCAGACGGTTCTGGATGAGCTGCCCACAGAGGCCGAAGCGGTGTCCAGCGCCAACAAAAACTATGGTGAAGCGCAGCTGTAAGCGTTGCCAGTGACAGCGGTGCAAAGTTTTTTGAGCAGGCTCGGCTTAAGCGACAGAAGGCCCACGATGAGGCGATGGATTCCATCAAGAAAACGATGAAATCCTCGTCGCTTTCCGCAGAGGAAAAGAAGGAATATACCGCCCAGATGACCGCAAATCTGGAAGATCTGAATGCGGAGAATGAGATCGAAACGCTGATCAAAGCCAAAGGTTTTGCAGACTGCCTGTGCTTTTGCAGTCCGGCCGGGCAGACCTTACCGTGATGACCTCCGGTGAACCGCTCACAGCGGCACAGGTGGCACAGATCCGGGATGTGGTGCTGAACAAAAGCACTGTGACTGCCCAGAACATCACGGTGGTGGAGGTCAAATAAGAAGGTGCGGCAGAGTTTTCCGAAACAAGTATTGAAATCGCACCCGCTTTGATGGTATAATAACTCTATCAATAAAGAATGATGTTGTCCTGCGTATGGCATTGATCGTTTCAGGCAGGACCATTTCAAACAAGAAAAAGCAGGCTGTGCCCGCTTTTGAATGGAGGACAACACAATGGATTTTCAGAATACAGATCTTCGGGGCGGTAGCCTTCAGATCTCCACCGAAGTCATTGGCAAGATCGCACGCTGCGCAGCATTGGAAATTGACGGCGTTGCCGAGGTTTCCTGCGGCAGACAAAATAAAAAGCTCAAGGATCTGCTGGAAGCATCCAGCATCCAGTCTCCGGTCGTGGTGGAAATGCGGGATGGTACCGCAAACATCACTCTGAACCTGATGATGAGCTTTGGCGCACGCATTCCTGCTGTGGCCGAAAAGGTGCAGGAAAACGTGAAGAACGCTGTGCAGAACATGACCAATGTCACTGTGAGCCGCGTCAATCTGGTGATCGCCGGCCTTGCAGAAACCACTGCAGCAGAGAAGTAAAATAAAATTCAGAATTGGAAGCCGATCCTCTCTGTGCTCTGGCCGGAGAGACTTCGTGCTGCGAGAGGAACATTATGGAAAATATTTTGCCCCGTAGAGAAGCACGCGAGAATGCATTTTTGCTGGCATTTTCGCAGACCTTTGGTGATATCCCGCTGGCAGAGGCCATTACCAGCCATGAAGAAAACGATGAAGAGCACCCTGTGGATGGTTTCAGCAAGCATCTGCTGAACGCATACTACGATCATTCTGCCGAGGTGGATGATGAGATCCGTGCACATCTGCGCAACTGGACCATGGAGCGCCTGCCTCGTGTCAGCCTGACCATCCTGCGTCTGGCAGTTGCCGAGATGCTGTTTGGCGGCGAGAATAAGCCCGGTGTTGCCATCAACGAGGCGGTGGAACTGACGAAAAAGTATGGTGCGGACGAAGATTACCAGTTCGTGAACGGTCTGCTTGGCGCAGTGGCCCGGGATCACGGTCTGGATGCGGAGCAGGCCGAACAGTGAGCCGTTATACGCTTGGCATTGATACAAGCAACTATGCAACCTCTCTGGCAGTGTTTGATACAGCTGGAGAGGTTGTTTGCGCAAAGAAGCGCTTTTTGCCGGTAAAAGCGGGCCAGCTGGGCCTGCGGCAAAGCGATGCACTGTTTCATCATACGGTCGCGCTGCCGGAGATGATGCAGGAACTGGCGCAGGAATTTGATCTGACGCAGATTGATGCTGTGGGCGTATCGCAAAAGCCCCGCCCGGTAGAAGGCAGCTATATGCCTTGCTTTCTTGCAGGTGTCAATGCTGCAACGGCCTTTGCACATGCAAAAGGAATCCCACTTGTGCTGACGACCCATCAGCAGGGTCACGCTGCCGCAGCGCTGTTTGCAGCTAAGGGGGAACAGCTGTTTGTTGAAAAAGTTCTGCTGTTCCATATTTCCGGCGGCACCACGGACCTGCTGCTCTGCGATCAGGTGCGCCGGATCACAACGCTTGGCACCAGCACAGACCTTTATGCCGGACAGGCTGTGGACCGTGTGGGGGTCAGGCTTGGCTTTGGCTTCCCGGCGGGTGCCGAGGTTTCCCGTCTGGCTGCACAGTGCACTGAGGAGATCAAGCCAAAATCCAGCGTGAAGGGGATGCAATGCAGCCTTTCCGGCTGGAAAACCAGTGCAATGCCCTGCTTGCCGCAGGCAAAACGCCGGAATATGTGTGCAAGTACTGCCTGCTCTGTGTGGCGGATACAGTGGTAAAAATGACCAAAGCTGCGCAGAAGGAATACCCCGGCCTGCCGGTGGTATGTGCTGGCGGAGTGATGAGCAGCGATATCATCCGTGCATGGGTGCAGAAACGTCTGCCGCAGGTCTACTTTGTGCCGGGACAGTATTCCAGCGATAATGCCATCGGTGTTTCGATCCTGGCAGCGCGGGAGGCCGGATTATGGCTGAAGTGATTACCGTTTCAGCACTCAACCGTTATGTAAAAACGCTGCTGGATGCCAACGATGCTTTGTTTGACCTTGCCCTGCGCGGCGAGATCGTAAATTTTGTACAGAATGCGCGCAGCGGGCACTGCTATTTTTCTCTGCGGGATGATGTCTGCAGCGTCAAAGCGGTAATGTTCCGCACTGATGCACGCCGCCTTGCTTTCCGCCCGGAAGAGGGAATGCGTGTAGTCGTGCGCTGCCGCGCTACCCTTTATGAGCGCGACGGCGCATTTCAGCTGTACGTGAACGATATGTTCCCGGGTGGCATTGGTGCCGCACAGCTGGCGTTGGAACAGCTCAAGGCGAAACTGGAGCAGGAGGGCCTGTTTGCACCGGAGCACAAAAAGCCGCTGCCGGAATTTCCTAAATGCATCGGTGTTGTTACCAGCAAGACGGGAGCTGCCCTGCAGGACATCCGCAATGTGCTCACACGGCGCTGGCCATCGGTACGGCTGCTGCTGTGTCCGGTGACAGTGCAGGGGTTTGAAGCCGCGCAGCAGGTGGCCGATGCCATCAAAAAGCTGGATCAGCGCAAAGAGGTGGACGAGATCATCGTTGCACGCGGAGGCGGCAGCCGGGAAGACCTGTGGGTCTTTAACGCAGAGATGATCGCCCGGGCTGCATACCGCTGCAAAAAACCACTGATCAGCGCAATCGGCCACGAGATCGACTATACCATTCTGGATTTTGTGGCAGACTGCCGTGCCCCCACACCTTCGGCTGCAGCAGAGCTGGCCGTACCGGATCGGGCAGAGCAGGAGCGGATATTGCTGGATTTGCAGCAAAATATTCGCAAAAATATGCAAAAACGTTTTGATTTATGCTATAATGGTCTGGAACAATACAACTTTGTGTTGGAGCAGGGCCTTGCACGCCGAAACTGGCAAAAAAGTCAGGGTCAGCTGCAGCAGGTGCAGGATGCCATCCGTCAGCAGATGCAGAAACGCCTGCATTCTGCAGAATTGCAGCTGGGTCATGCGGCAGCACTTACTGGTTCGCTGGATCCATACAAGGTGCTGGCGCGCGGCTACACGATGGTCACAGCAGCCAACGGTACTATTTTAAATGCAGATGATCTGCAGCCGGAAAAAACAATCTATGTTCGCAGCGCTTCCCGCCGTGCAAAGTGCAGGGTGGAAGCGGTGGAGGAGATCAATGAGAACACCCAAAAGTTTTGAGGAAGGCATGGAACGGCTGAATACGCTCCTTGCACAGATGCAGAGCGAGGATACGACCCTTGCAGATTCGGTCAAACTGTATGCAGAGGCCGCTTCTCTGATGGAGTACTGCCATGCTGCACTGGAAAAAACATCGCTGCAGATCGACGAGATCGACGCAAAGCTTGCGGGCACAGTGCAGGAGGAAAGCTAATGGACTATCAGGAGCAGTATCAGAATTATCTGGCGCAGGCAATGGCCGCGCTGGAAAAGGCCTGCGGCCGTTTTCTGCCGGAAGAATCCGAGGTGTGCCGTGCGGCACGCTACAGCCTGATGGGCGGCGGAAAACGGATCCGTGCAGTTCTTGTTCTCAGCGTCTGCGATATGCTGGGCGCAGTATGCAGGCGGCACAGCAGTTTGCAGCTGCTGTAGAAATGCTGCACTGCTATTCGCTCATTCACGATGACCTGCCTGCATGGACAATGATGATCTGCGCCGCGGCCGTCCTTCCTGCCACAAGGCGTTTAGCGAAGCAACTGCCATGCTGGCCGGTGATGTGCTGCTGACAGAGGCATTTGAGACAGTCGCCAATGCCCCGGCAGATGCGTCTGTCTGTGTACAGGCAGCGCGGGCACTGGGTGCAGGCGCTGGCAGCCGCGGCATGGTCTATGGACAGGAACTGGATCTGAAATACGAAGCGTTGGCCGCAACAGAAGACCAGCTTCGGCTGATCCACCGCAATAAAACGGGTGCGCTGATCAATGCAGCCATCCAGATGGGTGCAGCTGCGGCCAAAGCGGATGAAGCACAGTGCAGAGCGCTGGAACAGTATGCTTATGGTCTGGGCCTTGTTTTTCAGATCGTGGACGATGTGCTGGATGTTACCAGCACACCGGAACAGCTGGGCAAGCCCATTGGCAGCGACAGCGAAAATGGAAAGACTACCTTTGTGACCCTTTATGGTGCGGAAGGTGCCATGAAGCTTGCACATGACCTGAATCAGGAGACCTGCACGGAACTGCACCGGAATTTTGGCGAAAAAGCTGCGTTTCTGGAACAGCTTGCGCAGCAGCTTCTTGTGCGTAAAAACTAAAAATAATCCATACAGAATAAAGGAAAAAGATTATGCAGCTTATTCAAAACATCCTGTCTTTCAATCAGATCCTTACGGTTTCACTGCTCGGCTGGCTTGTGGCGCAGGTGCTTAAAACCATCATCAATTTTATCCTGCTGGGCAAGTTCCAGTTGGAACGCATGTGGGGTGATGGCGGTATGCCCAGTGCCCACAGCGCAACGGTCTGTGCCATGGTCATTGCAACCGGACGCTGTGTGGGTGTTGACTCTGCCATTTTTGCAGTGGCAAGCGTGGTGGCAATCATTACCATGCACGATGCCATGGGCGTGCGGCATGAGACTGGCGAGCAGGCCAAGGTCCTGAACCAGATGATCGATCAGTGGATCGAAGTGAGCGAGAAGAATGCTCCTTTCCTGCAGAACATGCATCTGAAGGAGATGGTCGGCCATACGCCGCTGCAGGTCGTGGCAGGCGTACTGGTCGGCGCAGCCGTCGGCTTCCTGTATCCGCTGGCTTGAGGCATTCTTTTTCACGCAGGAATGCACTGCAGCAACAGAAAATCTTCATTTGAAGGACGTGTGATTTATGGGAACATTGCTGCTGGACAGCATCAATCAGCCCAGAGATTTAAAGCAACTGAATGAACAGCAGGTGAAACAGCTGTGCGCGGAGATCCGCCAGTTTCTGCTGGAGAATATTTCCAAGACGGGCGGCCACCTTGCCTCAAACCTTGGCGTGGTAGAGCTTACCGTTGCACTGCACCGTGTTCTGGATACACCACAGGACAAAATCGTGTTTGATGTCGGTCACCAGTGCTACACACACAAGATCCTTACGGGTCGGCGCGGACAGTTTGATAAGCTGCGCCAGCTCGACGGGATCTCCGGTTTCCCGGACCCGAACGAGAGTGAACACGATGCATTCATTGCCGGGCACGGAAACACGGCGCTTTCGCTTGCGATCGGCATGGCGTGGGCCAAAAAGCTGCATCATGAAGCAGGGCTTGTGGTCGCGGTGATCGGCGATGGTGCCTTTACCGGCGGCATGGTCTACGAGGGCATGAACAACATTGAACAGCTGGACAACCTTCTTGTGATCCTGAACGACAACAAGATGTCCATTTCTAAAAATGTCGGTGCACTTGCCCGCTATCTGACTCATTTGCGCACGACCACGGCCTATTTTGATGCCAAGGATAATGTGCGCAGCTTTTTGGATGGAGTACCGCTGGTGGGCGCTCCACTGAAAAAAACATTACCGAGTGCAAGACGCTTTTGCGTCGGGCAATGTACCACTCTACCATGTTCGAGGATATGGGCTTCCAGTACATCGGGCCGGTGGATGGCCACAACGTAGAAGAGCTGGAACGCACACTGCGCACCATCCGCAACCGGCAAGGGCCACATTTTCTGCACGTGATCACAAAAAAGGGCAAGGGCTATCAGCCGGCCGAGGTAAACCCCGGCAACTATCACGGCGTGTCGGCATTTGATCCGGATGGAATGCCCGACCCGGAGGTGGCACCAAAGGAATCGTTCTCGACGGTATTTGGCAATGCTCTTGTGACGGAAGGCGACCGGAACCCGAATATCTGCGCCATCACTGCTGCAATGAAGTATGGCACCGGCCTGCAGTTTTTTGCACACAGCCACCCGGAGCGTTTTTTGATGTCGGTATGGCAGAGCAGCACGCTGTGACCTTTGCTGCCGGGCTTGCAAGTCAGGGCATGCTGCCGGTGGTATGCATTTATTCCACCTTCCTGCAGCGTTCCTATGATCAGATTATCCACGACGTAAATCTGCTGCGGGAGAATGTAGTTTTTGCCATCGACCGCGCCGGTTTTGTCCCAGCGGATGGCGAAACGCATCAGGCATTTACGATCCCGCTTTCCTGAGCCAGCTTGGAATGCCGCTGTATGCGCCTTCCAATTATCAGGAACTGAATTACTGGCTGCAGCAGCTGTTGAGTGACCGCTTCCATGGCCCACGGGCAATTCGTTATCCCCGCGGTGGGCAGGATGCAGCTCTGGCGGAATTTGGCTGCACCGGCGAAGATTATGATTTCCTGCGCAAGGCGGATGATGCAACAATCGTTCTGGTGAGTTACGCCGACGAACTGGCCGACCTTTTGCAGGCAGAACGTGAATTACAGCAAAAAAGCATTGCGTGTGATGTGATAAAGGCTGTAAAGCTGTATCCCTTTACAGATAAAATAATCGCTGATCTGTCGAAATATAAAATAATCCTGTTTGCGGAAGAATGCATTGCAAACGGAAGCATTGGTGAACATCTGGAATATGCTTTGCAGCAAAACGGATGGAATGGGCGCTTTATCCATTGTGCAGTGCGGAACGCGTGTCTTCCGCATGCCAGTGTGGCACAGATCAAACAGGCAACCGGTCTGGATGCAGCGCATCTTGTACAGGCCGTGCAGATGGCCGTGACGAAAGGAGAAAATTTACTGTGAAGATTCGATTGGACCAATATCTTGTTCAGCATGGTCTGACACAGAGCCGTGAGCGCGCAAAGGCGCTGATCATGTCCGGCATCGTTTTTGTCAATGAGCAAAAGGCGGACAAGGCCGGAGAGATGATCAAGGAAGATGCCAAGGTGGAAGTGCGCGGGCACGACATTGGCTATGTCAGCCGCGGCGGCCTGAAGCTGGAAAAAGCTATGAAGTGTTTCCCGCTTACACCAAATGGCAAGGTCTGCATGGACATTGGAGCATCTACCGGCGGCTTTACGGATTGTATGCTGCAGAACGGTGCGTCAAGGTTTATGCGGTGGATGTCGGCTATGGACAGCTTGCATGGAGTCTGCGCACAGACGAGCGCGTAGTGAACATGGAGCGCACGAACATCCGCAATGTCAAACCGGAGGATCTTGCCGAGCAGATCGAGTTTTTCAGTGTGGATGTCTCGTTTATCTCGCTGCACCATATTTTCCCGGTGGCACAGGCAATCACAACGCCGGATGCCATGGGCGTTTGTCTGGTCAAGCCGCAGTTTGAAGCTGGACGCGAAAAGGTTGGCAAGAACGGTGTGGTGCGCGACCCTGCTACCCACCGTGAAGTGCTGCACAATGCCATGGGCTATGCTGCTGCAAACGGTTTTGCTGTACGCGGATTGGATTTCAGCCCGGTAAAGGGACCTGAGGGCAACATTGAATACCTGATGTTCGTGCAGAAGAGCGGTGAACCTTCCGTGCTGGACGACAGCGTTGCAGAGCAGGTGGTGGCGGCAAGCCACAGCACGCTGGACCGCTGAGCGGCTCTGCCATCAGACCAGAAAAAGGAGCTTCCCGCATGACGATCTATATTTCGCCGAATCCCGCAAGACCTCTGCCAACGAGATCGCACTGCGCGCGGCGCAGATTCTAATGAACCATGGTGCAGCTGTTCTGATGTGTGAACAGCCGCGCGCAAGCTGCAGCACGGCCGGAGTGGTTTATCTGCCGCTGGAGGAATGCCTTGAGCAGGCAGATGTGATCCTGACCATTGGCGGCGACGGCACCATTCTGCATGAGGCAAATCTTTCGCTTCGGTACGCAAAGCCGATCTTGGGCATCAATCTGGGACGCTGTGGTTTTCTGGCTACCTGCGAAGTCAGCGAGATGGAAGCCAAGCTCTCCGCTGTTGCACGGGGAGAGTTCAGCGTAGACAACCGGATGCTGCTGTATGTCCGCGTTCTTGGCCACGATGGCTGGGAGGGCCACGCCCTGAATGACGTTGTGGTCACAAAGGGCCGCCTGCAGCAGGCGATCGATTTCAGCATTTACTGCGATGATATTTTAGTAGAGCACTACCGTGGGGACGGTGTGATCGTTGCAACGCCCACCGGCTCCACAGCGTATTCGCTGGCGGCGGGCGGGCCGATCCTGGATTCCCAGACGAAGGGCGTTGTTGTAACGCCTATCTGCCCGCACAGTCTGGCCAGCCCGGCCATGGTGTTTGCGCAGGAGCGCAAGCTGAATATCTGTGTGGGACAGGTGGCCGATGATGAAGTGTTTATCAGCTGCGATGGCAGAGCTGGCTGTCCGCTCAAGGCCGGCGCAACGGCTGAAGTAAGGCTCTCCGATCAGGTGGTAAAGCTGATCACCTTCGGAAAAGCAGATCAGTTCCAGGCCATTGACCAGAAGCTTCGCAGCAGACGATAAAGGGGAGGCGAGTTTACGATGGCGCGCAGCCGTAAGGAAGATGTAAAAAGCAAGGGAGAACGTCAGCAGGTGATTCTCCGGCTTGTGCAGGAACACCCGATCAGCCGGCAGGAAGTTCTGCTGGATCACCTTTCCAAAGAGGGATTCGAGGTAACACAAGCCACCGTTTCCCGCGATATCCGGGAGCTGTGTTTGGTAAAAGCTGCCACGGCAGAGGGGTATCGCTATGTCTCCAGCCGGAACGAAAGCTTCAACCCCAAAACGCAGGGAAGGTTTGAAACGATCTTTCATGAATCCGTGCTGGGGGTAGATTACGCCGGACATGTTGTGCTGGTAAAGTGCTATTCTGGCATGGCCAACGCCGCATGCGAGGTTTTTGACGCATTGCAGTGGAAAAATGTGGTCGGCACGCTTTCGGGCGACGACACGTTCCTGATCGTTGCACGGTCGGAGCGTGATGCAAAAACGATCTGCTCGGAACTGACGAGACACATTGGATAAAAATAACGCGGGAGAAAAGATATGCTGAGCAGCCTGCAAATTGAAAATGTTGCTGTGATCCAGAAGGCTGAAGTACATTTCAAGCCGGGCCTGAATGTTCTTACCGGTGAGACTGGTGCCGGCAAGTCGATCCTGATCGATTCCATCAATGCGATCCTGGGAAACCGCACTTCAAAGGATCTTGTGCGCACAGGGGCCTCCAAGGCGGTGATCCGTGCAGCCTTTGAGGAGGTGCCCGGTACGGTACTGGACAGCCTTGAGAAGGCGGGCTACGAGCGCTCGGATGCACTGATGCTCAGCCGCGAGATCACAGCCGAGGGCAAAAGCACCTGCCGCATCAACGGAATGCCTGCAACGGCTGCGGTTCTGCGGGAGCTGTGCGGAGGACTTATCAATATCAACGGTCAGCACGACTCTGTGGGCCTTCTGAACCCGGCAAGACATCTGGGCATTCTGGATGATTATGCGCAGAACAGCGCGGAGTTTCAGGACTATTATGTCCTGTACCGGGAGCTTGTGCGCATCAAGCGGGAGCTGGATGCCATGATCACCGACGAAGCTGAAAAGCAGCGCAGAATCGATCTGTTGAGCTATCAGGTGCAGGAGATCGAGGATGCCGGGCTGACCGCCGGAGAGGAACAGACGCTGGAAAGCCGCCGCAAGATCCTTGCCAATGCATCTGCCATCCGGGATAAGATCGCACAGAGCTATGCATTGCTTTCGGGCGATGACGAGGCCTCCGGCGCAGTCGATCTGCTGGGCGAGGCATCCAATGCAGTGGATGCTGCCGCGCAGCTGGATGATGCACTTGCCGGTGCATCCAGTCAGCTGCTGGATCTGTATTACAATGCAAAGGATGTTGCCGCAGATCTGATCGGTCGGCTGGATTCCTATGATACCAACGATGCGGAGCTGGACGAGATTGAACAGCGTCTGGATCTGATCTACAAGCTCAAGCGCAAATATGGTGATACGGTAGAAGACGTGATCGCTTTTGGACAGAATGCAAGGGAAGAACTGGAGCGCATCCAGTCCTCGCAGGAGCGGCATGACCACCTGCAGGCAGAAAAGCTCCGCCTTTATGCGCTGGCCCGCGAAAAGGCAGAAGCACTGACCCAGACGCGCCTGCGCGCTTTTGAAGAGCTGAACAAGCGTATTTCCGGCACGCTGGATTTTCTGAACATGCCGGGCGTGCGCATGACACTGCGCCATACCCGCGGCCCGCTGGCAAGCCATGGGCAGGACAGCATCGAGTTCTACATTTCTACAAACCCCGGTGAGGCGCCCAAACCCCTTGCAAAAATTGCTTCCGGCGGCGAGCTGAGCCGCATCACGCTGGCCATCAAAAATGCAATGGCCGATAAGGATGCCGTGCCTACCGTGATCTATGATGAGATCGACAGCGGTGTTTCTGGCAAAGCCGCCGGGCGTATTGGTGAGGTACTGCGCCAGAGCGCACAGGGCCACCAGATCTTGTGCATCACCCATACAGCCAGATCGCTGCACTGGCGGACTGCCATCTGCTGATTCAGAAAAATGTAGCCAATGACCGCACCTATACCGAGATCCATCCGCTGGATGATGAGGGCAGGGTGGAAGCACTGGCCCGGCTGATCTCCGGCGACCACGTTACCGAGCTTTCGCGTGCCAATGCCCGCGAATGCTGGGTCTTGGCGCAAAATAAGCCAAAATAAGCCGCTGCAGATAAGGGGTTGACAAGCCCGAAGCATTGTGATAAAGTAGTCCTTGTTAATGGCGATGAAGGGAACAAGTACCTTGAAGCGTTCTGCCCAGAGAAACCCCGGTTGGTGTAAGGGGCCGCAGAGCAGCAGGGGAAATACCTCCCGGAGCTGCAGGCTGAATGCCGTTCAGGTTAATAGGCTGTGCCGCGTGCGAGCGTTACAAACGCAGGAGTGTCTCTCTACTCTGGGGTGTGCACTCGTGAGGTCGTTTCTGTGAGGAAGCGGCAAACAGAGGTGGTACCGCGAATTTTCTCGCCCTCTGCCAAATTCATTTTTGGCAGGGGGTGTTTTATTTTTCCCTCTGCCCACAAACAGGAGGAAAAAATCATGACTCTGTACGAAGAACTCAAGGCCCGCGGCCTGGTGGCCCAGATCACCGATGAAGAGATCATCGACCTGATCAACAATGGCAAGGCAACCTTTTACATCGGCTTTGACTGCACTGCCGACAGCCTGACCGCAGGCCACTTTATGGCCCTGACCCTGATGAAGCGCCTGCAGATGGCAGGCAACAAGCCTATTGCCCTGATTGGCGGCGGCACTACCATGATCGGCGACCCCTCCGGCCGTACCGACATGCGCAAGATGCTGACCAAAGAGGATATCGCCCACAATGCCGCATGCTTCAAAAAGCAGATGGAAAAGTTCATCGACTTCTCTGAGGGTAAGGCACTGATGCTGAACAATGCAGACTGGCTGCTGAACCTGAACTACGTGGAACTGCTGCGTGATGTGGGTGCCTGCTTCTCCGTGAACAACATGCTGCGCGCCAAGTGCTACGAGCAGCGCATGGAGAAGGGCCTGTCCTTCCTCGAGTTCAACTACATGATCATGCAGAGCTACGACTTCTACTACATGTTCCAGCACTACGGCTGCAACATGCAGTTCGGCGGCGACGACCAGTGGAGCAATATGCTGGGCGGCACCGAGCTGATCCGCCGCAAGCTGGGCAAGGACGCTTATGCTATGACCATCACCCTGCTGACCGACTCTCAGGGCAAGAAGATGGGCAAGACCGCCGGCAATGCCGTCTGGCTGGATCCCAACAAGACCAGTCCATTCGAGTTTTACCAGTACTGGCGCAATGTGGGCGATGCCGATGTGATGAAGTGCATCCGTATGCTCACCTTCCTGCCGCTGGAGCAGATCGACGAGATGAGCACATGGAAGGATCAGCGCCTGAACGAAGCCAAGGAAATTCTGGCTTACGAGCTGACCAGCATGGTCCATGGCAAAGAAGAGGCCGAAAAGGCCCAGAATGCTGCCCGCGCACTGTTCAGCGGTAGCGCAATGGATACCGAGCACATGCCTTCTACTCAGCTGACCGAGGCCGACCTGACCGATGGCTCCATCGGCATCCTGACCCTGATGGTCAAGGCTGGTCTGGCAGCATCCAACGGCGAGGCACGCCGTCTGGTCGTGCAGGGCGGTGTTCTGGTGGATGGCGAGAAGGTAGCCGCTCCCACCGTTGGCTTCACTGCTGAGCAGCTGGCAAAGGGTATTGTGATCAAGAAGGGCAAGAAGATCTACCACAAGGTCACTCTGTAAAAATATTGAACATGAAAATGCCGGTGTACTCTGTTTTGGAGTGCACCGGCATTTTTTCACTTGATGGAGGATTGCTCGCTTGCTTGCAGAATTTACAGCTCGTAAGCCTTCTTCAATGCTTCGTAAGCTGCATCCTCATTCTCTGCGTGGACCAGCAGGGAAATATCCAGATCGCTGGTGGTGATAAGCAGTACTTCAATGCCGGCCATTGCCAGAGAATTCAGTGCACGGGCAGCTACGCCGCAGCTGGTGACCATTTCTTCACCAAACAGGTTCAGCTTGGAATAACCCACGCTGATCAGCGGGGAAGCCTTGGCATCCTTGTCCAGATTTGCAACGGAAATAGCTTCATCACCAGCGGAAGATCACTGCTGGAAGCGGTAAAGCTGAAATCGATGGTGGTGCCATGGGGTGCACTCTGGCTGATCATATCTACGACCACACCGTTATCTGCAAAGATCTGCAGGTAACGTGCGAGGCTGTTGCCCTTGAACTCTACATCCTGCACACTGATCATCATGAGGCTCGGCTCAATATTGATCTTCGATACTCCGTACATAAGGATCCTCCGTTCTGCCCGAAAGGCGGGCTTCAACAATACAAAAATATTCAGGTAAGCTGCAAAAACTCCGGGTCGATATTTTCCCGGGCAATGGACTGAATCATTTCCAGGCTGAAATCTGGATACGCCTGCCGTACTCCGTGGGCCTTTGTAAGGGCTTCGGTATAATCGCGGAACAGGTAGGTACGCACATTGGATTTGCCTGCATCATAGTGGGTCACCGTCGGCAGAAGTCTGGGAGAGAGCACGCTGCAACGGACAGTGCCGTCCGGTTCGGTCGTTTTTTTTAGCTGAACCGATAAAATTGCGCCGACCAGCTGATCGGGCTTTTCCTGCGTGCTGATAAAATTGCCCAGAGAATAGGCCGTGAACACCTGCCTGCCGTCTGCTGCAGTCAGCCACTGTGCATTTTGCAGCACATGCGGGTGGGTGCCAATGATCAAGTCTGCACCCCAGTCTGCAAGGTTCTGCGCCAGAGTTCGCTGCGGATCTGCGATGGCATGGCTGTTTTCCACGCCCCAGTGCACACCCACCACCACAAAATCTGCAAGCTGACGTGCCGCTTTTACCTGCTGCTCGATCACATCGGTCTGGCTGGTATAGATCACATTGGCCTGCATGGAGCTGTTCTGCGGGATGCCATTGGTATGCTCTGTGTAGGAAAGATATGCGATCGTTACACCATTGACAGTCTGCAGCGGGATATGACCGTAGTCGCTTTCTCCCTTCCACAAACCGGTGGTCACTACATCCTCCGGCATACTGCCCCAGAAGCGCAGGGTAGCGGCAATGCCGGAAGCGCCTTTATCGTAGGTGTGGTTATTGGACAGGCTGAACACCCGCACACCCGCCCGGTAAAGCGCACGGGCGCAATCGCCCGGAGTGGAAAAGCACGGGTAGGTGGATGGCTCCAGCTCGTCCGTACAGAGTGTTTCCTGATTGATCCAGTTCACATCCTGCTGCACGTAGAAGGGAGCGATGTGCTCATAGCAGTAATCAAAGCTGTAGCCTTCTGTTCCGGCAGCCCGGCGCTTTGCCTGCTTGTAAATAGGGGAGTGGATCAGATTATCTCCTGTTGCAGAAAAGCGGACAGTCTGAACCAGCGGCTGCGGTTCCGGCTCTGGCGCAGGCTCTGCTTCTTCCAGCTGTGATACAGTGGCAGAACCTGCAGAAGAGCTTTCCGTGCTCACCGGTTCTGCGTCGGTATGCTTTCCTGCAGAAAGAACTTTGGCAGCAATGGCAGGCAGAACAGAAATACGATCAGCATCGCTCCGGCTGTCCAGAAAGCCTGCCTTCTGGCGCGGCGTTTTGCAGTCGGCCTGCGCCGGTGCTGTTGCGAGGATTGTTTGCTCATCCGCGTCCACATCCTTCCACCCTGTTTCTGCCAAAAGCAGAGCAATCAGGCTTTTTAAAGTGCAGCGATCATATCACCCATATTGTACAGGCCCGGCTCCTTTTTGCAAGGTAAACTGCTGCATTCACAGCGCCGTTTGCAAAAATATTGCGGGAGTAAGCGGTGTGCTTGAGGGTGATCACCTCATCCGGACCGCAGAACAGCACTTCGTGATCACCCACGATGCTGCCGCCGCGCACGGAACTGATACCAATTTCCTTCGGGTCGCGCTTCTGGCGGACAGAAGAACGGTCGTAAACATAATGATATTCGCCATTGTTTTGCTCATTGATGGCATCGGCCAGCATCAGAGCGGTGCCGCTGGGTGCATCCAGCTTGTTGTGGTGGTGCTGCTCCACGATCTCAACATCGTAGTTCACACCCAGAATAGCCGAAGCGCGCTTGCACAGCTCCGACAGCACATTGATGCCCATGGACATATTAGCGCTCTTGAACACCGGCACCGTGCGGGATAGCTGCACCACCTTGAGCTGCAGCTCTTCCGAAAGGCCGGTGGTGCACACCACGATGGGCAACTTGTGAGCTTCACAGTAGGCAGAGCCTTTTCCACAGCGGCCGGAGAGCTGAAATCGATGATCACATCGCCCTTGCCGTCCAGCTTTTCCAGGCTGTCATACACAGGGATGCCATTCTGTTCGCCATCCTTTATGTCGATGCCTGCAATCACGCGGCAGTCCTCGCGCTGTGCGATCATATCACACAGCACATGGCCCATGCGGCCGCCGATGCCTGAATCACAATATCCGTCATAATTTTTATCCTTTCCTGCCCGTTTTGCATATCGGCATATCGCAAATGCCCGGACAGAGCGCTCCGCCGGGCATTTTGCAGCCAAAAACTTATTCCTTAATAAGACCCTCTGCACGCAGAGCCTTTTCAATATACTCCTTGTGTGCCTCGCTCGGCTCTACCAGAGGCAGACGGCACTCGCCGGCCTCCCAGCCCAGCACGTTCATAGCATACTTCACCGGGATGGGATTCACTTCACAGAACAGCGCATCAGCCAGCGGCAGCATTTCCAGCTGCAGCTCACGGGCCTTTGCGGTATCGCCGTCAAAGAATGCCTTGCAGCAGTTGTGCACCAGTTCCGGCTTGACATTGGACACGACGCTGATCACGCCCTTGCCGCCCAGAGCCAGCAGGGGAACCACCTGATCGTCGTTGCCGGAATAAATGTTCAGCTCGTCGCCGCACAGCTGTGCGATCTTGGCTACCTGAGAGATGTTGCCGGAAGCTTCCTTGATGCCGTTGATCAGAGGATGCTTGCTCAGTTCCAGAGCAGTCTCCGGGGCAATGTTCAGGCCGGTGCGGGAAGGCACGTTGTACATGATCACCGGGATGCCTCCGGCCTCAGCCATGGCGGTAAAGTGAGCAACCAGACCAGCCTGCGTGGTCTTGTTGTAATAGGGAGTCACCATCAGCAGAGCGTCTGCGCCGCATTCGGCAGACTTTGCGGCCAGTGCGCAGCCGTGGTCGGTATCGTTGGAGCCAGCGCCTGCAATGACGGGCACGCGGTGGTTGACAACATCCACCGTATACTTGATGGCGGCAAGCTGCTCCTCATCGGTCATAGTAGAGCACTCGCCGGTGGTGCCGCAGATGATGATGGCATCGGTATGGTGCACGATCTGATCCTCAATAATGCGGCCCAGCTCGTCAAAGTTGATGCTTCCGTCCTCGTACATCGGGGTGATAATGGCAACACCCGCGCCGGTAAAGACAGGATTCTTCATAGCCTAAAAACTCCTTTGTATGCGCTTTTGCGCAAAATATACTTAGTCGAAATAGCCCTTTGCGGCCAGCAGCTCTGCCAGCAGAACGCCGCCGCCTGCAGCACCGCGCAGGGTGTTGTGGCTCATGCAGGCAAACTTGTAATCAAACAGGGTGTCCTCGCGCAGGCGGCCGATGCACACAGCCATGCCGTTCTCGGTGTTGCGGTCCAGCTTGGGCTGCGGACGATCCGGCTCGGTGAAGTAATGCAGGAACTGCTTGGGTGCGCTGGGCAGGTCAAGCTCCTGTGCGGGGCCGCGGAAGTTTGCCCATGCCTCCAAAATCTGCTCCTTGGTGGGCTTCTTCTCAAAGCTTACAAACACGGCAGCGGTGTGGCCGTCGGAGACAGGCACGCGGAAGCACTGTGCGGTGATTACCGGCTTTTCGGCGTTCACGATATGGTCGCCCTCAATGTGGCCCCACAGCTTGAGCGGCTCGCGCTCGCTCTTTTCTTCCTCGCCGCCGATGTAGGGGATCACGTTGTCCACGATCTCGGGCATACGGTCAAAGGTCTTACCTGCACCGGAAATGGCCTGATAGGTGCACACCAGAGCCTTGCTGACACCAAAATCCTTCATCAACGGGTGCAGGGCGGGAACATAGCTCTGCAGGCTGCAGTTGGACTTGACGGCAATAAAGCCGCGTTTGGTGCCCAGACGCTTGCGCTGTGCGGGGATGATCTCGATGTGGTCGGCGTTGATCTCGGGCACCACCATGGGCACATCCGGGGTAAAGCGGTTTGCACTGTTGTTGGACACCACCGGGCACTCAGCCTTTGCATAGGCCTCTTCCAGAGCCTTGATCTCATCCTTGGGCATGTTGACTGCACAGAAGATAAAATCCACCTGAGAAGCAACCTCTTCCACCTTGGATGCATCCAAAACTACCATCTTCTTGACACTTTCCGGCATGGGGGAGGTCATGGCCCAGCGGGGACCGACAGCTTCCTCATAGGTCTTGCCAGCGCTGCGGCCGGATGCGGCCAGAACGGTCAGCTTGAACCAGGGGTGATTTTCCAGCAGCGTCACAAAACGCTGACCGACCATACCAGTCGCACCTACGATACCCACTTTATACTGTTTTTCCATTTCCAGCACCTTTCCTTTCGTGAAAGCGAACTCAATAAATATTTCTATTACATAGATTCACGGCTTGCAAACCGGACAGCGATGCAATATAATAGATACTGTTTATACAGATTTTATGATATCATTGATACGGTGTCCGTGTCAATCATCGGAAAGGCAAATTGCACGCTATGTTAAAAAAAGATTTTTGGTATGATTTACCCAAAGAGCTCATTGCACAGGAGCCGGCTGACCCCAGAGACTCTGCACGGCTGATGGTGCTGAGCCAGAAAGACGACAGCATCCAGCACAAGATCTTCCACGATCTACCGGAATTTTTAGAGCCGGGCGACCTGCTGGTGGTAAACAATTCCAAGGTCCTGCCTGCCCGCATCGTGGGCGTCAAGCAGCCCACCGGTGCTGTGTGTGAGCTGCTTTTGCTGCGTCAGGTCAAGGGCGACCAGTGGGAATGTCTGGCAAAGCCCGGCAAGCGGATGCAGCCCGGCACCAAAGTGAGCTTTGGCGATGGCTCCTTGACTGCTGTGGTGGATGAGACCATGGAGGACGGCAACAAGTACGTTACATTCTATTACGATACTGAGACGCTTTATGAAAAGCTGGACGAATTTGGCAAAATGCCTTTGCCGCCCTATATCACCAAGCAGCTGGAGGATCAGAGCCAGTACCAGACCGTCTATGCCAAGGAGCTTGGCAGCGCCGCAGCGCCCACGGCTGGCCTGCACTTCACCCCGGAACTGATGGATACCATCCGCGCCAAGGGCGTGAACATTGCTGAAGTGACCCTGCATGTGGGTCTGGGCACCTTCCGCCCTGTACAGGAGGACGAGATCGCGGATCACAAAATGCACAGCGAATGGTACTGCATCGACGAAAAAACGGCGCAGATGATTCGTGACACCAAAGCCGCCGGTCATCGTGTGATCGCCGTGGGTACCACCAGCTGCCGCACGCTGGAAGCCGTTGCCGCAAAGTACGGCGAGATCCGCGCCTGCAGCGGCAACACTTCTATCTTCCTGTATCCAGGCGTGAAGTTCAACTGCATCGACGGTCTGATCACCAACTTCCACCTGCCGGAAAGCACCCTTATCATGCTGGTGTCGGCCCTGTATGGCTACGAAAAGACCATGGCAGCCTATAAGGTGGCTGTGGAGGAACGTTATAGATTCTTCTCTTTTGGCGATGCGATGCTGATTCTTTGATTATTTTTCCCGCTATTCTGTTGTTGATGAGCCTGATCCCGGGCTTTTTCATGAAGATCGCACGGCTGTTTTCCGTGCACAGAAAGGAACAAAAACTATGCCTTCTTTGACGACCTATAAGCTGCTCAAGCAGGAACACGACGCCCGGCGGGGCGAGTTCAAGACCGTGCACGGCACGGTGCAGACACCCGCTTTTCAGAACGTGGCTACCGCCGGTGCCATCAAGGGCGGGTTGTCTGCTCAGGACCTGAAAGACATTGGCGCACAGGTCATGCTGTGCAACACCTACACCTGCATCTGCGCCCCGGCGACAAGCTGGTAGCCGATATGGGCGGTCTGCACAAATTTACCCGCTGGAACGGCCCCATTCTGACCGACAGCGGTGGATTTCAGGTATTCAGTCTGGCAAAGCTGCGCAAGATCACCGAAGAGGGCGTGACCTTTGCCTCCCATCTGGACGGCCACCGCATCTTTATGGGCCCGGAAGAGAGTATGCAGATCCAGGCAAACCTTGGTTCTACCATCGCCATGGCCTTTGATGAATGCGTAGAGAACCCCGCCCAGCACGATTATTCCAAGGCCAGCTGCGAACGAACGACCCGTTGGCTGAAGCGCTGCAAGGATGAAATGGCCCGCCTGAAGCACGAGGCATTTCCGTGAATCCCGCTCAGCTGCTGTTTGGCATCAATCAGGCTGTACCTTTGCGGATCTGCGTGTGGAGCACATGAAGCAGATCGCAGATCTTGATCTGGACGGTTACGCCATCGGCGGTCTGGCTGTGGGCGAGCCACCGAGGTGATGTATGAAATGATCAGTCAGGTGGAGCCCCACATGCCCAAGGATAAGATCCGCTACCTGATGGGCGTTGGCACCCCCGGCAATATCATTGAGGCAGTTTCCCGCGGCGTGGATCTGTTTGACTGCGTGATGCCCAGCCGTAATGCACGCCACGGCCACTTGAACACCTGGGGCGGTATCATCAACATCAAGAATGCAAAGTATGAGCGCGATGAACGCCCTATTGATCCTGCCTGTGGATGTCCGGTCTGCCGCAGCTATTCCCGTGCCTATATCCGCCACCTGTTCAAAGCGGAGGAGATTTTGGGAATGCGCCTTGCCGTCATGCACAACCTGTGGTTCTATAACCATCTGATGGAGCGTATCCGGGATGAGCTGGATGCAGGCACCTTCACGGCTTTCCACGATAAATATGTAAAGCTTCTGGATACCCGAATTTGAGAATAAGTCTTGCAACAGGTCGTTTAAAAAGGTATAATAAGCTTATCTGAATTTTGAGAGGAGATTTTGCCCCATGCAATTTCTGACTACCACTTCCGAAGGCTACATCAGCCTGTTCTTCACACTGGCTCTGATGCTGGTTCTGCTGTACTTCATGATCTATCGTCCCCAGAAGAAGCAGGAGAAGAAGGATGCCGCAATGCGCAGCAGCCTGGAGATCGGCGATCAGGTCACCACCATTGGCGGTGTCATTGGCCGTGTTGTTGCAATCAAGGACGATACCTTTGTTCTGGAGACCGGTGCTGACCGTGTGAAGATTCGCTTCACCAAGACTGCAATTTCCGCTGTTGAAAAGCTGAACATGGACAAGGCTGACAAGAAGTAAGCTTTTTCTTCAAACAATTAAGAGCATATCAAACGCGTCTTCCTGCATAGATTACTGGCAGGGAGGCGCGTTTTTATGTCTGAGAAAAATCTTTTCCCGGCGGAACTCCGGGTTCTTCTGCTGGCTGGGGCAGTCGGCGTTATGGTCACAGCGGGCGGGCTGGCCGCAATGGCAGCGCTGATGACAGCACAGGGTTATTCTGGTGCCGCCGCACCGCCGCTGGCAACAGCAGCCGTTGGTGCAGGGAGCCTTTGCAGCGGTTGGATCGCTGCATTTTGCAAAAAGGAACGCGGCCTGCTGTGTGGGCTTGTACAGGGCCTGTTTTATGCAGCATTGCTCGTGGTGCTCAGCGTTCCTTCCGGTACGCTTACGGAAGAGCCGCCGCTGCTGCGGTTTGCTGTGCTGATCCTTTGCGGCAGTATTGGCGGATTGCTGGGCATGGTGACCCGGGAGAAAAAGCGCCGCAGCTGAACAAATAAAACAAGGAGGTTCGATCATGTGGGTCTATCAGCAAACAGGAACGCCAGCGCATTTGCCAGAAGCCGCGCAGCAGCTTCCCACAGGTGAAGCTGCGCTTCTGCCGCAGCCGCAGAAAACACTGCCGCCAGAACGATCCGCACCGGAAGTGCCTTCACCGCTGCAGAGACATAATACGGAAACCCGGCAGAAAACCTGCTGGCTGCTCGTCTGTGCCTTTCTGATTGGCTCTGGCTCAGCTGGCGTGCTTCTGGCTCTGCGAAAAGCAGCAGCCGGACTGGCTGCAATATTACCTGCAAAGCTGGCGCGGCCTGTTTGCTGCTGCAGATGCACATACTGCGGCCAGCCTTTTCGGAATGGAATATCTTACGCTGGCTGCGGCCGCGACCCTTCTGTTCCTGATGGGCTTTTCCGCACTTGGGCCGGTTTTGATCTTTTTGTTTACGATGTTCTATGGGCTGGGAACCGGGACGCTGTTTGTGCAACTGCTTTCCGACACGGCACTGAAAAGAGAAACGTGGCTTCTGCTGCTTGCATTTCTGCCTGCGGCAGCTGCTTCTGCAGGGCTGTGCACGCTCGGCACAGATTCTCTGCGGGTGAGCAGCCAGATCCGCGTCTGTTCCTTTTTGCAGCAGGGCCTGACCGGGAGATCGTCCGGCCACATGGATTCATCCGGCAGTATCTGCTGACGCTGACGTTATTTGTGCCGCTGTGCGGCATTTCTGCAGCGCTTGCAAGCATTGGAAGCAGGCTTTGAGCAAGGCTTTGAGCAAGGGCTTTTCTTGCGGGTTTGCTTGTTATATGCTACAATAGAGAATAATAAAACCAAGACAATGTAACAGGAGCTTTTTTGATGAAGGAACCAAAACTGAAAACTGTATATGTGTGTTCCAACTGCGGCGAGACAAGCCCCCGCTGGATGGGCCGCTGCCCAAGCTGCGGCAGCTGGAACACGATGAACGAGGACGTTGTAGCGGAAGCCCCCAAAGCAGGTACTGCCGCAGCCAAACAGGCGGCAGCCGCCCGCCCGGAAGGGGTGACCACCCTGACCGCAAAACGCCTTTCTGAGATCAGCATGACCGAAGAAAAAAGCCGTATTCTGACCGGCATTTCGGAGCTGGACCGTGTACTTGGCGGCGGCATTGTGCTGGGCGGCGTTGTGCTTTTGAGCGGTGAGCCGGGTGTGGGCAAATCTACTATGCTTCTGCAGCTGTGCGGTGCCATTTCCAACCAGCACAGCGTTTTGTATATCACTGGCGAGGAATCGGTGCGGCAGGTCAAGCTGCGCGCTGCCCGGCTGAAAGTGCCGCAGGATAACATCTTTCTGGCAGCGGAGAATGATGTGGACGAGATCTGCGGCCTGATCGAAAAAGAAAAGCCGGATCTCGTGGTCATCGACTCCATCCAGACGATGCGCTGCATGGATATCTCGTCCTCCGCCGGTACGGTAAGTCAGGTCAAGGAAAGTGCGGCCCGCCTGCTGGCCGTGGCCAAAAAGCAGGAGATCCCCATGTTCATTGTGGGCCATGTGAACAAGGACGGTGCCATTGCAGGCCCCAAAGTCATGGAGCATATCGTGGATACGGTGCTTTACTTTGAGGGCGATAAAATGCTGCCGTACCGCATCCTGCGTGCGGCCAAGAACCGTTATGGCTCCACCAATGAGCTGGGCATGTTTGATATGACGGGGCAGGGCCTTGCTGAGATCGAAAACCCTTCACAGATGCTGCTGGAAGGCCGTCCTCTTGGCGTTTCCGGCAACTGTGTGGCCTGTACCATGGAGGGCAGCCGTCCCATTTTGAGCGAAATTCAGGCCCTTGCAACCAAAACCAATTTTCCAGCACCGCGCCGTGCCTGCAGCGGCTACGACTACAACCGCATGAATCTGCTGATTGCTGTGCTGGAAAAGCGTGCAGGGTATTTCTTTGGAAACCTGGATGTATATATCAACATCGTGGGCGGCATTGCGCTGCGTGATACTGCCTGTGATCTTTCTGTCTGCTTGAGTATGGTCTCCTCACTGCTGGACAGGCCCGTCAGCGATAAGCTGATCGCCATTGGCGAGGTCGCCTTGGCGGTGAAGTGCGCAGCGTACCCAATCTGGAACAGCGCCTGCATGAGGCAGAGCGTATCGGCTTTGAACGTGCGGTGATCCCGAAGCACAGCCTGAATCATCTGAGCCCGGCAGATTATCCTGGAATGCAGCTGATCGGCGCGGCTTATATCACCGATGCAATCAATGCCCTGAAATCTGACCGCTTATAAGAGGAAAAACAATGTCGATCTATCTGGACGAGAAAAATCCCGGCAAGCACAAGCCCTTCGATGATGCTGCGCCGGACATTGTAGAATACGTCCGCTATCTGGAAGTGATCGCGGGCAAAAGCGCAAACACGGCGTTCAGCTACTACTGTGATCTGCGCGGATTCAGCCGTTTTATGAAGCGCCGCCGTGGGCTTGTGCCCGAAGACAGCGAGATGAAGGATATCGACCCCAAAGGCTGGACACCGCATTCTGGGCCTCCGTAACAAAGGAGGATATCTACGAATATCTGTACTTTTTAAACCGCGAGTGCGGCAACAAAAAGTCCTCAACGGCCCGGCGGCTGGCAAGCCTGCACGGCTTTTATGATTACCTGGTCAATCAGGTCAACCGGCTGGATGCTGATCCGACTGCGGCCATCCACCCACCCAAACAGGATAAGGTACTGCCCAAATATCTGACGGCGGAGCAGTCCATGGAGTTATTGGAAAGCACGCAGACCCAAAGCGATTTTCCGGAGCGGGATTATTGCATGGTGACGCTGTTTTTGAACTGTGGAATGCGTCTGGCAGAGCTTGTCGGCATGAATCTGGACGACATTGATTTGGAAAACCGCCAGATACGCCTGTTTGGCAAGGGCCACAAGGAGCGCATGGTTTATCTGAATGATGCCTGCATGGAAGCATTGCGGCTGTATCTGGGCAAACGCAATACGATGGAGGGGCTTCTGCCGCAGGAAAAGGCGGTCTTTATTACCCGACGGCGCAAAGAGCGTATCTCGAACCGCAGTAGAACAGCTAGTGACCGGTGCAATGAAAGCAGCCGGATTAAAAGGCTTTTCCACACATAAGCTGCGCCACACTGCCGCAACTCTGATGTATCAGACCGGCAATGTGGACATCCTTACACTCAAGCAGCTTTTGGGCCACAGCAACGTGTCTACCACACAAATTTATACGCACCTACAGGAATTTCAGGTGCGCGCGGCCATTGAAGAAAACCCGCTGGGCAAGGTCAAAAAGCCCAAAGCATCTTCTCGCATCTTGGATACAACAGAAAAGGAAACAGGGGAGACAGCAGAGGATTCAGCTCTGGATGAGGAACTTTCGTCTGTGCCCATGAAAGCCTTTGAGGGTGCGGCTCAGGATGGCATCGGGCTGGACGCTTCCGTGCTTGCAATGAAGCCTGATGCGAACGCTGGAAACGGAAATTCCTGAACCACATAAGAATACCCATAAAATGAAACGATACCGTCTGTGACGCGTCCAAGGTGCGGACATGTCATCGGCGGTATTTTTATAGATATATTTATATAAATAATGGAATGATAAGCTGTGATCTGGCCAGCGATTTGAAATCGCACGAGCAAATGGTCGTGCGCAGAAAAATAAAAAGATTAGAATGACCACAGAACTTATAGCAACATAAAAAGAGAATCTGGAAAAATAAAATGCAAGCGCGCATGGCAGCGGCAGACTGTGCAGCTTTGTAATTTGTAAGTCCATAAAAAGATTGTAGCACCAAAATACTAATGAGACACATAAATATAAAAAACGCAAAAGTTGAATCATACGGTATTACAGATGGCTGCAGATCCGCAGGTCGCGGAAAAAGGCCAGATTCAGGAAAATAGAGATTTTTCACTTCCCTGCATTTCGCATAACGTGCATTATACGAAAATTATGCAATCAAAAAATAAGACCGCCCTTCTCTTCTGGTTATGAGTTCAGCGGTCTTAAAATACTGATGGCTGTATGGTGTTGGGTTCAGAATGTTATCGCTTCTTCTCCTTTGGTGATGCTATGCTGATACTTTTTAATTTAAAGTGAACCCGGCAAGCTGCTCGGCCTGCGGCTGTGTGCCAAAGTATGCACAGATTGCTTCGTAATAAACGCGGGCTGTTTTTTTACAACCTTCTTCGCTGCCGAACTGTGCAACATCTGCTTCATTCGTTACAAAGCATTGCTCTGCCAGCACTGCCGGACAATTTACATCTTCCAGCAACGTAAAGCTTCGCTCTGCACGCACCTCGGTGTGGGTGCTTTCCACCAGTTGCTTCTGATCGTTTTCCAGATAATAAATGTATCGGACTCCCCCGCGCCCACGCAGAGATGCTCCTGCAGCCTGCATTCCTTTGGCAAGCAGCTGCGCAAAGTAAAAGCTTTCCTGATGCCAAGTCCGGCCCGGCACTGCCGGATAGCACTCAAAGCCGGATGCAGTGGAGCCATTTGCAGCTGAGTTGCCGTGGATGGAAAGCAGCAGCTGCGGTGCCTGTTCGTCCGCTCTGGCGGCACGCTGGGCGGGCGTAGTGGTTTCATCAAAGCTGTCACGGGTCTGCAGCGGAATAAAATTAGAGTCCTGCTGCAGCAACCGGATCAGTTCCGAGGCGGTTGCTGCGGTCATATCTTTTTCTTCGATCACTCCCCTTGCACCCGGGTCTGCTCCACCGTGCCCGGCATCGATCACCACGCGGTAAGGCGGATCACCGACCTGCGGACGGAATTCTTCACCGGCGATGCTTTCCGCTGGCTGAGCTGTCTGCAGAGTCAGCGCTGCATGCCAGAGTGAGCTGCCAAACCAGATGCCCACTGCGCAAAAAAGCAGAATGACCGTATTTTTGAGCACATGAGAAGTCTGTTTTCGTCTTTTTGAGTGCGCGGCTCTGGAATATCGTTTTGCCATTTTGGTTACATCCTTATATTAGCATTCTTTATAGAATACGATCCTGCTCTGCAAATTCCTTCAATGTAAGAAAAAGCTACCCGAAAAATCCTTCGGATAGCTTTTTCTTTATTTCAGCTCTACCACGGTCACGCCGCTTTCACCCTCGCCATAACGGCCCAGACGGAAGCTTTTGACCATGCGGTTGCCGCGCAGATGCTTGTGGATAGCTGTGCGCAGCGCACCGGTTCCATTGCCGTGGATCAGATAAACCACTGTCTGTCCGTTCAGGATGGCACGGTCGATAAAGGAATCCACCTCCGGCAGCGCTTCGTCCACCGTCAGGCCCAGCAGATTGCATTCCATCTTGGCGGAACGCTGTACCCTCTCTACCCTGCCGTTCGGGCGGTTGGCATCGCCGGTCAGGCGGGAATAGCGCTGCTGTGCTTTAGTCTGCGGTTTCTTTTCCTTGACCAGCTTTTCCGGCTGTTTCAAGCCCTTGAGCGGAACTTTGGTCTTGATGATGCCTGCACGCACCAGAACATCGCCGTTTTTATCCGGCAGGGCCAATACGGTGGCCAGCTGGTTCAGCTCTGCAATGCAGACCTCCTGCCCTACCTTGACCTCTTTCAGCGGCACAAATTCCTTGACGGGGTTATGCACCGCCTCAGAGCCGATAAACAGCTTTTCCGATTCTTTTTTGGCGATCTCGCGGGCGCGCTGAGCTTTCTGCTGGGTGCTCATGCGCTCGTCCTTCTGCAGCTGACGCAGTTCATCGGTCAAGGCGTAAGCCTGACTTTCCACCTGTTGTGCCAGCGCACGAGCCTTAGCACGGGCAGCTTCCAGTTCATTTTCGCCCTGACGGATCAGCTCATCACGCTTTTTCTGCGCGGCTTCCAGCTGGTGGGAAGCTTCATTTTTCAGCTCTTCCACCTCGTTCTGGCTTTCCTTCAGCTGCAGCTTCAGATCATCCAGCTGTCCCAGAACGGCATCCAGACGCTTATCCTCTGCGGAAAGATGCTGCTGTGCCGCTTCGATCACGCGCTCCGGGATGCCCAACTTTTCGCTGATGAGGAACGCATTGGATTTGCCCGGCACGCCGACGCTCAGCTTATAGGTCGGGCGCAGCGTTTCCAGATCAAACTCACAGCTGGCATTGACAACGCCCTTGGTTTCCAGAGCAAACACCTTCAGCTCAGCGTAGTGAGTGGTGGCCATCAGCAGCACGCCGCGGCGGCGCAGCTCTTCAATGATGGCCACAGCCAGCGCAGCACCTTCGGCGGGGTCGGTACCGGCACCAAGCTCGTCCAGCAGCACCAGTGTGTGCGGCATGGCAAGCTCCAGAATGCCGGTGATCTTTTTCATATGACCGGAGAAGGTGGAAAGGCTCTGCTCAATGCTCTGTTCATCGCCGATATCCACCAGAAATTCGTCAAATACGCAGATCTCGCTGCGCTCGTCAGCCGGGATCAGAAAGCCGCACTGCGCCATGGCGCACAGCAGGCCCGCTGTTTTCAAGGTGACGGTTTTGCCACCGGTGTTCGGTCCGGTGATGATCAGAGAATCGTAATCCCTGCCCAGAGCAATATCCACAGGCACGCACTTTTTAGGATCGATCAGCGGGTGGCGCGCACGGATCAGCGAGAAGGAATCGTCGGTGCGGACAGCAGGCTTGAATGCCTTGAGATCCAAAGCCAGCCGTGCCTTTGCCAGCAGAACATCGATCTCCAGCATAGCCTTGTAGCTGTACTGGAACTGCGGCTCAATGGCGGCCACCTGTGCGGTAAAGGCCACCAGAATGCGCTCAATCTCCTGCGCTTCCTGCGCACGGTACTGCAAAATGCGGGCATTGGCTTCCACAACGGCCTGCGGCTCCACAAAGACGGTGGCTCCGGTAGACGAAACATCATGAATAATGCCGCTCACCTCACCGCGGTATTCGCTCTTGACCGGCACAACATACCGGCCATTGCGCATGGAAACCACGCTTTCCTGTAGATACTTGGAGGTATCCATATTGCGGACCATGCTCTCCAGACGGTCACGGATGCTATTCTCCGTTGCGCGGATCTTTTTGCGCAGGTCGTTCAGGGTATGAGAGGCCGTGTCTGCCATGCATCCGGTGCCAGAATGGCGCTGGAGATCTGCTGTTCCAGGCCCGGCTGCGGTGCCAGCGCATAGAACAGATCGTCTGTAGGCAGAGCGTCGTGCTCCGAAGCGCCATACCAGCTTGAAAGATTCTGAAAATTGCGCAGTGCACCAGCCACCATCAACAGCTCGCCCATTGAAAGTACGCCGCCTTTTACGGCGCGGGCCGCCAGCTGACTGACATTCTCCACGCCGCCAAAGCGCGGGGAGCCGTTTTTGATCAGCAGGGTGTTGATGGCATCGGTCTGTTCCAGCGCATAGCGCACCTCGTCCGGGTCGCACTGCGGCTGAGTGGCAAGCAGCATTTCGCGCGCTTCCTTGCACACGCAGCCCTCTGCGGCACGAGCGACGATCTTATCCAGTTCCAGAGTTTTTAAGTAACTTGTTTCCATAGGTTCCCTTTATGCTCAGGGCAGCAGGGTCTTTAAAAAGTCATAGCTTTTCAAAGGCTTGTCCATGTGGGTCAGTGCATAGCGCTCTGCCACTGCGGAAAGCTTTTCCAGACTGCCCACAGAAATTTTGAATGCAAATATTTTTTGTCGTCCACAAGGCAGATGTGCCGCAGCGCATACAGTGCGCCCTGATCAAGGTTGCAGGTCTTTCCTGCTTTTGCGGCGCAGTCTGCACAGAGCAGATGGCCTTCCTGCACATCCAGATAGAACGCAGCACCATCATAGGCGCTGCAATCGCGGCAGCACACGATCTGCGGCATAAAGCCGCACTCGCTCATAGTGCGCAGCTCAAACACGGCCTTGATCACCCGCAGGTCCGTTTTGCCCTCGCTGATCATATAGAAACAGTTGAGCAGCAGCCGAAGCTCCCGCTGTGCCTCCTGCCCGGTGGGCGAAAGGGTCATTGCCATTTCAGCCATATACATGGCAAGACTCATGCCCTCAATACTGGACGAGATGCCGTGAAAGACATTTTTCACTTCCGCTTCCCGCACAGTGTACATGTTGCGGCCCGGCACCAGTGTGAACTCGGAGTAGCAGAACAGCCCGCACGCGCTGAACAGCTTGCTCTTCAGCCGCAGGCTGCTCTGCGCTGCTGCCGAGATCACGCCCAGTTCCGGTGTCAGGATCGTCAGAATGCGGTCCGATTCCTTATAGCGGGTCTCCTTCAGCACCAGACCCGTGGTTACAAAGGCTTCCATTTTCTTGGTCCTCTGCCGGGGTTTCTTCCGGCCGCTGTTGTTTATAATCGAGATAACGAAGAATGTTTCCCGTGCAGGCAAACGCCTGCCAGCTTGCTTGTGCATCCATTTGCAGCACCTCTTCCCTGTTACGGATAGTGTCAGGTTTATTTTAACCGTTCATCCAAGGGAATTCTGTCCTGCTTTGGCAAGTGTCAGCGGTTATTGGTGTTCTGCTTGAAGCCAAAGTTGTTCAGCAGGAACTCGTTATCGCGCCAATCGGATTTTACCTTTACCCAGCACTGCAGATTGACGCGGCAACCCAAAACTCTTCGCAGTCTGCACGGGCAGCACTGGCAATTTTTTCAGCATTGCACCGCCTTTTCCAATGACCATGCCCTTGTGGCTTTCGCGCTCGCAGTAGATATTTACATCAATATCGATCAGGTCGGTACCCGGGCGCTCTTTGAAGCGCTCCACCACAACAGCAATGCCATGGGGGATCTCGTCGCGCATGAACAGCAGGGCCTTTTCACGGATGACCTCCGCCACAAGCTCCTTTTCCGGCATATCCGTGTAGGCATCATCATCAAAATAATGCGGGCCTTCCACAGCATAGCGGCTCAAAGCATCGAACAGCACTTCGCAGCCGTCGTTATCACGGACGCTGATGGTGTAGATATCGTCGAATACACCCAATGCCTTCAGCTCTTCTTTGCGGGCTTCCAGATCAGCAGGCTCCTTGACAAGGTCGGTCTTGTTGATGACTGCAATTGCCGGGCCGCCGCTGCTGCGCAGCATATCCACCAGCACCATTTCCGATTCATTCAGTGCGCCGTAAGGCTCAAACAGCATCATGGAAACATCCACATCTGCAATGGAATCGCTGGCAGTCTTATCCATCCGTTTACCCAGTTTGTTGCGTGCCTTGTGCACACCGGGTGTATCCAGCAGCACATACTGCAGCGGCCCGCGGGTGATCACGCCGGTAATGCGGGTACGGGTGGTCTGCGGCTTGGAAGTGACGATGGCTACCTTTTCGCCAACCAGAAGGTTGGTCAGACTGGATTTGCCAACATTGGGACGGCCAATGACAGCCACAAAAACGGAAGAAGTATCATAATGCCCCTGAATGGGTGTAGCGTTACTCAAAATCTAGCTCCTGTCTGTATTGTGCGGCAACCGCACGGTGAATCAATTACTCGGTATAGCTTACGGTGCGCGGCAGGCCCAGCTGCAGCAGAACAGCTTCCTCTTTCTCACGCATCCGCATGGCTTCCAGACCGCCATTTTCGTGGTCGTAGCCCAGCAGGTGCAGCATGGAGTGCACCGTCAGGAACGCCACCTCACGCTGCAGCGGATGGCCGTAAAGGTTTGCCTGCTCCTGTGCACGCTCCATACTGATGACGATGTCACCCAGCATTTTGCAGCCGTTGTTCTCGTCAACATCATATTTGCCGTCTACACCCAGAGGGAAGCTCAGCACGTCGGTGGGCATGGGCTTGTTGCGGTACTGGTTGTTCAGCTCAGCAATGGCGGCGTTATCCACAAAGGTCACGCTGATCTCTGCAGGAGCTTCAAAATGCTCATACTCCAGCACGGCATTACAGGCACGGCGGATGAGAATGCGCAGACCGGAAGGAACCTTGACGGCCTTCTGTGAATTGGTGATCAAAACTTTATTGGACATAAATCAGTCCACTCCTTTCTGTTTTTGATGGCTTTATATGAATTCTGGTGATTTTATTTTTCAGGGTGTGCAGCCTTTTCGTAAGCCTTGATAATCTCCTGCACAAGACGGTGGCGCACAACATCTTTCTCAGTAAAATAGCACTGTGCAATCCCATTTACATTTTTAAGCACGTGCAGTGCATCCACAAGACCGCTGCGGGTGCGTTCCGGCAGATCGATCTGGGTCACATCACCGGTAACCACCACCTTGGAGCCGACACCCATACGTGTGAGGAACATTTTCATCTGCTCCGGTGTGGTGTTCTGTGCCTCGTCCAGAATGATAAAGGAATCATCAGCGTGCGTCCGCGCATATAGCAAGCGGTGCAACCTCAATAATCTGCTTTTCCACAAGGCGCTCGTAAGTTTCGGCACCCAGCATATCAAACAGGCCGTCATACAGCGGGCGCAGATAAGGGTCTACCTTCTGCTGCAGATCACCGGGCAGAAAGCCCAGCTTTTCACCTGCTTCCACTGCCGGGCGGGTGAGCACGATGCGGGAAACATCCTTGGCTTTAAAAGCCTTTACCGCCATGGCAACGGCCAGATAGGTCTTGCCGGTACCCGCCGGGCCAACGCCAAAGGTGATGGCATTGGTGCGGATGGCATTGAGATATTCCTTCTGGCCCAGTGTTTTGGGCCGGATCGGCCGTCCCTTGACCGTTACGGTAACAAAATCTTCGGTCAGTTCTTTGACCCGCTTTTCTGCTCCATCGTGCGCCAGACTGATGCAGTAGCGCACGGTCTGGTCTTCCAGCGGTGTATGATTCTCGATCAGAAGCAGCATTCCCTCCACAGCGCGGCTGGCCGCGGCAACATTGGCCGGTTCGCCTGAAAGCGCAGCTGCGTGCCCCGGCAGACCGCCGTAACAGAAAATTCGTTCTCCAGCAGACGGATGTTCCGGTCGCAGTTGCCAAAAACAGCTGCGGCGACCTCTACACTATCCAGTTCAATATTCTTTTCTGCCATGTGCTCCTCCTGAAAGGATATATTTTAATGCTTCTATTGTACCACCAAAATCTCGAGAAGAAAACTGTGAAAAGTACACAAAATATTTTCATCCGTTCCATCGGTTTTTCATACGCCAAGGCAGCTGCCCATGCAAAGCGTCAGCGGCAAAAAAAGAAAATGCAGGAACAGGAATGCATCCTGTACGAATGATCTTGTCAAGCCCTTTTGTGCCACAACCACAGAGAAAAACAAAACATATCTTTGGCCAAAAGACAATAGCAAACTTCTCCCCTGCGTGCTACAATAGCAAGCGTTGTGCGGCTTGCACCCGGCCGGCCGCTCCGGAATGCTGAAATCAAAGGAGAAGGAACCATGAAACAACTTTTTCTGATGCCCGGTGAAGAACGCTGCGAACGCTTCAAGGATGGCAACGGTATTCCGAGAGTTCACTACTCCTATCGCTCGATGCACGGTGCATTCTTCGACTGCGAGAGCCGCAGTTTGGAGGAAGCCCAGCGCCTGTGTGAGGACTGGCTGGTAGGTCAGGACCGCTGCTACCGCAACTGAAATGAAAAATAGAAACCTCCGCTTCCCTGTCGATACTGCCGCTGGGAAGCGGAGGTTTTTGCTTTTTACAGGTTTATTTCCACAGTTGAGCGCAGACAAGTTCCAGCACACTGCCCGCGATGCAGCGGGCCTTATCCGAAATGAGGAAACAGTTGGAAAGTTCCTCTTTGCGAGGGTCTATATCGGCCACCTTAAAACCGGGCGTTACCGGATAACTGCTGCGCAGAAGTCCGCGCAGAATGCCCATGATCTGCGTGGTCACAGAGATCATGGCACCATCTGCCGTGCGGATCTGCGCAATGGTCTCACCCGCTTCCACAATATCTCCAATTTTGCGGAGATCCATAAATATACCGGCCGTGCCGGCATGGATCACGCGCTCTTTTCCGTAGCCTCCAACGATTCCGGGAATGCCGGTATCAGGGATGGCACTGCCTTCCCGAATGATGCGTCCCAGCCGGTGGCCGCGTTTGGTCTCCACCACCACATCCACATCCTGCCCGGCCGTGAAACCGGGGCCGAGTGCAATGGTCAGGGGTGCATATCCGCGTTGTGCCAAGATTCTTTTTGGCAAGGATCGCATCCACAAGGACATCCGGCTTTGCGGGCGCAATGCTTTTTCCTTGCGGGTCTACCAGAACAGGAACGGCATTCTGTTTCCAGATTTCTTCTGCCTGCGCCAGAGTTTCGATCCGTACCGCACGCAGACCTTCAACGGCGGTCTCACCTTCATAAACGGCTTCGCACAGAGAAACCTGCCGCCGGATCGCCGCCGGATGCTCCGCTTCCAGCACCAGCACACGCAGGCCTGCGCTCCACAGCCGGTGAATGGTGCCGGTAGCAAGGTCGCCACCGCCGCGCACAAGGATCAGTGCATCCTTCTTCATTTGATCTCCTCTCCGGGCTGGAGTCGAGTCAATACGATCTCCATAGACCCACCGCAGGCAGCAATTGCTGCATCATCATTTTTGCCGTCTGCCGAAAAATGCAGCCGTTGATACGCCGGAGCAGCTCCCGTCAGCATTTCCTGTGCAGCCAGAATGGTGCGGTGCTCCATAATACCGCCGCCCACGCTGCCCACAATAGAGCCGTCTGTGCGAACCAGCATTTTTGCGCCGATTTCCCGCGGCGTAGAGCCGTGCCGCGCCGCAATCACGGCAAGCACCGCCTGCTGCCCGGCGGCATCTGTCTGAGCCATGGCTTCCAGAAGGGCAGATGAAAAGCCCTCCGTCTGCGGACGCGCATTCTTGATCGATACGATCTGTGCCAGAATGGAAAGTGCGATCTCCTCTGCCGTCTGTGAGCCGATGGAAAGCCCGATGGGTGCGTACAACGCCTCCACTCTTTCGGCATCGATATCGGCTTCCAGAAGTTGACGGCGCACCAGTGCGGCACGCCCGCGGCTGCCCATCATGCCAACATAGGCTGCAGGCTTTTTTAATATCACCTTCAGGCAGTCCACATCAAATGCATGTGCCCGGGTGACGACCACAAAATAAGTCTCTGCGCCGTCAGGTACCTGCGCAAGCGCTTTATCAAACGGCAGGCAGAGCACTTTATCGGCTCCGGCCAGCCGCAGCTGCTGTGCATATTCCTCGCGGTCATCCATTGCAAGGACCGTCAGGCCCAGCAGCTTTGCAAGCTGCACAACGGCTGCAGCCACATGTCCACCGCCGCAGACTACCAGCTGCGGCACCGCGCCAAAGCGCTCCGCAAAGATGTCTGTGCCTGCAACAGAGTGGATACCAGCTGCTGTGCAGCCCTGCAGTTCTGTCAGGTGCTGCAGCAGTACGGTGCTGTCTCCCCTCTGCCACACAGGCCTGCCCTCCAGCAAAAGCAGCTGGCTCCCCGCGGCATCGCCTCTAACTGGGCTACCATCGTCCAGCCGCCCATAGAACGGGCTTTTTGCAGCATTGTATAAAGCGGCATTTTACCCATGCGTCATTCTCCTGTTTTATCTTTATTACTGTTCTACTGCTGCGGCCTGATCGTAACGTGCCGGGTCCAGCCGGTTCTGCCACTGCTCAAATTCTTCCGGCAGCATCCGCCAGGCAAGGCCGCAGCCTGCGGAGATCTCGCGCGGCAGTGGGATGAGCCTGCCCGGAACCTTCTCCGCAAGGCACTGCTTTTCCCATTCCATGGCATCCAGCGTTGTGCGGAATGAAAGAACAATATAAGTTTTTTTGATGCGCATATCAGATCTCCTGTGCAAGCTCCTGAACAGCGGCTGCGGTCTGAAGCGCTTCGGCTTCCGTATTGAAATGCGAAAAGCTGAACCGTACCACGCCCTGTTCCACCGTGCCCAGCGCTTTATGCATCAGCGGTGCACAGTGCGCACCGGCACGCACACAGATGCTGTAGTCCTCCCACAGAATATCTGCAATGCGGCTGAATCTTCGTCTCCAATGTTGAGCGAGATAATGGGAGCGTGCAGCGCCATTTCCGGGTCGCCGTAGATCTTCACGTTCGGCAGATCTCGAATGTTTTTATAAAAGAGCGCCGCCAGTGCAGTTTCTTTTGCACACAGCGTTTCCACACCCTGAGCCAGAATCCATTCCACACCGGCACACAGGCCCGCCAGACCCGGAACATTGAGCGTCCCGGCTTCCAGAGCGGTGGGCATCTGTGCGGGATGCTGTTCATCAAAGCTGTGTACGCCGCTGCCTCCCACTACCAATGGCTGGATGGAAAGCCCCGGGCGTACATACAAGCCGCCTGTTCCCTGCGGGCCAAGCAGCGCCTTATGTCCGGTGAAGCATAGCACATCAATGCCCAGTGCCTGTACGTCAATGGGCTGTGAACCCGCCGTCTGGGCCGCATCCACGATCAGCAGCAGGCTGTGCCGGTGCGCAAAACCCGCTGCTTTTGCAAGATCCGTTCCGTTGCCGGTCACATTGGAAGCACCTGTTACGACCAGCGCTTTTGTATTGGGCTGAACCAGCTTATCCCAGTCATTATATTGCAGCCGTCCACGCTCATCCACGCCTGCAAAACTGAACTGCAAGCCCTGTTCCCGCAGCCGGTAGAGCGGCCGCAGAACAGAGTTATGCTCACATACCGTTGTGATGATATGATCGCCTGGTGCAAAAAGGCCCCCCAATGCAATGTTCAAGGCCTCCGTTGCATTTGCCGCAAAGGCAATACAGGACGGGTCTGGTGCGTGGAGGAGCTTTGCCATTGCGCACCGCGCAGCATAAACAAGACGGCTTGCGTGCAGCGTGGCTCATGGGCACCCCGTCCCGGATTGCCTGCCGTGCGCATTGCGTCCAGCACAGCCTGCTCTACCTGCGGCGGCTTGCGCAGGGTCGTGGCAGCGTTATCCAGATAGATCACGGTTTCACCACGTTGCTGCCTGCGTCAGCTTTTCCACGATGGTGTACATGTTGGTCACACTGCCAACAGCAAGCTTTTCGGTCAGGCCATAGAAATTCAGGCAGGTGCCGCAGGTCATGATCTCCACGCCTGTGCTTCCAGTGCCTTCAGGTCATCCAGCATGGGCGAACCCTCACAGGTCAGGGACGCGCCGCCGTTATAGAACAGCACTGTTTTGGCAGCTGATCCTGCTG
>ENA-OQDD01000030-OQDD01000030.1-human-gut-metagenome-genome-assembly--contig:-NODE-30-length-48527-cov-2.536343_pt1 | contig 48527 bp, 65 predicted proteins | sample MGYA00242507_ERZ504598 | MGnify/ENA primary metagenome ERZ504598 (study PRJEB26092, sample SAMD00036318) | human gut metagenome | host: Homo sapiens | study: EMG produced TPA metagenomics assembly of...
TGATTGTCTTTCTACCATAGTCTTCATTTTACCTTTGCATTTGGATTATACAAAGGTCATTATACTTATCCTATGGTGGCGCAATTTTCAACTGGAATATTGGCGCACTTTTCAATTAGTATCTACAGCTCTTGTGATTTCCCTTCGTATTTATCATTTCCGCATGGTCTGTTAGAAATGAAACGAGGATATTCTTCTTGTCCTGTCATATTCTATATTCAAAAGGTTAATGCACAAAGTTAATAAAAAAATATTATAGATAAAATAATATAGTCGTAACTATGAGGTGTCTGTTCTTGCAGAACCCCAAAAATGATTTAGATTCTAAAAAACAACCGCCATACTTCATGTCCAAAGTGATGGCGGTTATTTTATCCGATTGTTTATAATTGAATTATGCTATCATTCTCTGAAAGTAATTATAAAACCAATGGTACTCGATCAATAATTTCCAATATAAGTCAATCCTTAGATTCTTTCTTTCAGAAATGTCAATATCAATATCATCAATGATGTTAATTCTAATATCATTATCAGTCAAAGCCTTATTTACCTGATTTAAACTAATATTATTTATAACAATCTTTGCCCATATCTTCCTCATGAAAATCAAGGTTGAATGCATTAAATTTAGAGAGCTGATGGTTGACTCGTATTTTTCAAAATAAGTTAATGTACCATCAATTTCATATCGTACAATCTCTGCTGCTCTCGGAATGAAAAATAGTGGAACAATTTTATCATTTCCCCTAAAGTTATTGCAGCATTTATGTAGTATATATTTTTCTCCACCTTCAAAGACCTTTCCTTGACAAGAAGCAACTAAATTTTCATGTGCAATGCAATGGGGATAGGGAGGAGTATGTAGTTTGGGAGATATGGGAATCTCTTTATCTGGGCAATAATATATTTTCCCCCTTTTTAATCGTCCAAACTTACTGTAATATTTTACCTCTTCCTTACGCTTTTTGTCCTCTAAATGATGTGGCATTACATGTTCTAAAGTCACCTCATTAAAAGGAATTTTTCTCATGCAATAACAACAAAATCCTTGTTGTTCTTTGAGCAGTAAATACTTAAACGCTTTAATTCTTTTAAGTTCGTTGTAGTTTAAATTTACATATCTTTGAATATCATTGTTCCACTTATCTTTAATGAAAGCCTTGATAATTCGGTGTCCTTTCCTCTTATATTTGAATTTATTGATAAATTGCATATTCTTTATTAGTATTTGTCCTCTGCCAGTTGAGAGTTTATTTTAGAGATAATATTTATGTATTGTTCCTCCGAAACCATAGATTTAAGTTCTTCTTTCCTTTTTTCTACTAATTCCGGCTTACCTCTTCTTGAAAGCCTTAAGATGGCTTCTATTTCTTCTTTAACCTCATTGTCTGCATAAGGAGTTCCCATAAAATCATAAACAGCAGCAGAATAATCCACGCCATATAAATTAGGCAATGCATTTGGTGTATCTTCGTCTGCCTGCATTCTATAAATCATATTTCCCGTATCTTTGACTTTAAGATTGGAGAGTACCATTGGAGAATGTGTAGATACAATAAATTGAATACTTGGAAATGTTTTTTTCAGACGAGCTAACACTTCTTGTTCCAAAGAAGGATGTAAATGGAGGTCTATTTCATCAATTATGGCAATACCTTTTGGGTCTTCCTCGTTTGTTTTCCGTAAAATATATAATCTATAAGCCAAATCAAAAGCAATGGAGTATAGTCTTTTATATCCAGCAGGTAAATTATCAAAGATAACGTCCCGTTCATTTTTTAATCGCAGATATAATGATAGCGTCTTATCATCTACAACCGGAAAGAAATCTTTTATTTCAAAATCATCCTTTTCTTCTAACGCAGATTGATAGGTTCAGAAAAAGTGCGCAATTTATTTTTTATATATTCTACTTCCTTAGAATTTAACGGGTCACTATCATTAAGGGAAATTTGTTTTAGCATGGAATTAATGAATCTATTTTGCCAGATAGATGTACATGATACTTCTGAATTCCATTTGTAATAAGCAAAATTCCTGATAATATATCCTTGTTCCTTAATAGCTTTTTTTGCAAAATCGCTGGTTCTTGTATCTATATGTGGAAATGAATCAGAATAGAAAACAAACAGTGGAAGTTGGTCGCTATTATGATATTCTGCCATAAGTGTACGATATGCTTGTTGATACTTGGAAACGAATAACGAAGCACCTGATGTAGAACGCTTATAGTATTCCCAATTCAAAGGTATATCATTTAAATTCAGCTTCCATGTTGATTGTTAAATCAACTGCTGGTAAATCCGCATTTTGGGCTCGATAAAAATCTGTAGCTAATGTTGAAATGACTTTTAAATCGGGATTACCTGATATAAGTAAATCATCTCCCATTGTGCTATCATTGGAAAAAAAGACACTTAATCCATAACGAATGGCATTTAGTAGAGAAGTTTTTCCTGCGCCATTTTTACCAATAAAAACAGTAATTCCTGGTGTTAAATCAACCTCATAGTTTTTAAAGCAACGGAAATTTTCAATTGTTATTTTTTAAGTATCATATTATTTTCTTTTTTTCTGTCTATGGATATAATATTCACAAAGTTAGTGATTTTCTAATATAAAACTTCATAATCTGATTATTGTTTGCAAATTTAGACTCTAAATTCCTTTTCTCCAAAACATTGTAACTACTATATACACAAGTTTACATGTGAATCTTATCCTTTCATCACTATAGTACGGGATATGCACATAACGTCAGGGTATCGGCAGAATTTTCTATATGGAAATTATAACTCTCTAAGCATCTTCTGTGAGTTTACCTTCATCCACCGGCTTATCTTCTTCCATAGGTTCATCCTTATCATCGGACAACATGCCACCCTCTATACGTTCATCTCCGTTACATTCCTTCGTTTTGCCTTTTTCTACATTCTCCCCGTCAAAATACCGACGAATAAACTCGTGCAAATCCTTTTCACGATAGTACGTTTTATGCAAGATCGTGTAATACTTCAGCCCGTTGTCTCTGTACCGTTGTAGTGTTCGTTTGCTGATGTTCAGCAACAGACAAACATCCTGATTATCGTACAGCCGTTCACCATTCAGGTAATTTTGCGGCTTCTTATTCTTCTTGTCCAGTGCGCCTACGACCTTTTCCACTTGTTCGAGCAACCGTTCCATATACGCCTCGAATGTTTCTTTATCCAATGGTATCATAAGCTCGCCTGTTTTAAATTTCCGATGATATAATAACTTTGGTTTGACGGGTCTTTCAGTATGATTTCCTTCTCCCGCATGAACTTGATATAACTTTTCGCTGTACGTTCCTTTACGTCCAGTATCGCTTGAATTTGTTCTGCCAAATCCACATAAGTAATAAAGTCCTGCCGTCCGAAAATATCCCGTGCCACTGCCACGAGTTCATCCTCTTTCCGCTTCTCCTTTTCCTCTTTCGGCTTTTCCCCCAGATACACGTGCATCCTGACATCTTTATCCCATGCAAACTGCATGATAGGCACATCCAACGGACTGCCGTCGCGCACTTTCAGCGCCTTCACCACCGACACCGACGGATCAGTATCTTTCTCTATCGAGAGGATAGCCGCCGCCTTTCGTTGCAACTCACTGCCCAAATGCCCCCGCAATTTCAGCCCCGAAGGAATAAAATGCAGGATAGTAACGATACAAGTATTGTAAATCCCCGCCAGCCGATACAATTCCTCCACCACGGCAATACTTTCCGTTTCATCATTCGCACCCTTTATCAAGTCCGCAATCCCGTCGATCACCACCATGTGAATCCCCCGGAACTGATAATGAAACTTATCCATGCTTTGGATAATCGCCTGCAAGCGTTCTTTCCGGCTCATTCCCGTCAGGCAATACGCTTTCAGGTATTCCGGCATTGTTTCCCGTCCGCAACGCTTTAAAAGGTTTGTAATGTTCTTGTACGTCTGCACCTCCGACTGTTCCGTATCATAGAACAGAATCGCCTTCCGCTTGCTGTTTTCACTGACCGACACCCCCAACGTGTCCATCGCCTTATCCTTGTTCTTTTCGGATTGTCCGATGGCACCGGCTATTAACGCCGTCACATAATTACTTTTACCGGTTCCCTCACCACCGGTAATACAGAGGATATTCCCTTGCGTGCCTAATGGCACATCATTCACCGACACAACTATTTGTGCCACAGGTGGCGGATTATTAAAATCCACCTCACAAGATTTTAGAGCAGACATAGTTTCGCTGTATATTGTATCCAGATAATCCAGAAATAGTTTAATCAAATCCTCCCGGCTATTTCCCAAACGGAAAAAGTCCGAAATATCCTTTTCCACCTTCGTTCCCGCCAATGGCAGCAACAATCGTTTCACCCCGTAGTTCTTCAACGCCAGTTCTTGTTTTGCCGAACTGTCCAGCCCCGCTTTGTCCACATCATAGAGCAGTACAATATGTTTGAACCGGAAAGAGAGCCTATGAATAATTCCCACGGGAATAGTCACCGTTTCCGAATTGAAGCAGATAGCATGGAACCCGTGAACCGTCAGGCTCATCACGTCCTTCTCACTACCCGTAATAAAGAGTAAATCCCCCTTAGCAGGCAACTGCTCCAACCCGAAGCAATAATTCTCCCCAAAATCCCCGGCATATAAAAAGCGCATCTCCGAGTGCGGGCGGTACACCTTCACATATTGCTTTGCAGTATATCCGAACACCGGTTCTTTATCCGTCGCCGCAATGCTGAACGGTTTCCCTTCGTTATTCTCGCTGCTGAACTTCTTCAGTGAAACCACCCGGAATAATCTCAGTACCTCTTGCGTGATGCCGCTTTTCCCCAGAAGGCAAGTTCCGCAGCCGTAAAGCTCTTTTGCGCCAACGTATAAGGTCTTGCCTTTTTCACTTTGGATGGCGATGTTGCTGCCGTGACAGCAGGACTGATGGGAGTAATAGTCTTCGTTTCAATATAATTTCCCGATGATAATCCCAAATGCAGGTCACGATCGATTATTTTCATTATCTGAATGAAGTCTTTAGAATCTTTACAATCTAGTCCATTCAATTTTCCCACGAATGCGAAACAGTCGCCTGAATAGTCGTCATTACCAAAGTCCTTCATTTTATAAGTATCACTTCTTCGCTCATAATAGATGTTACAGGAAGCGTGCTTATCCTCATAAAGCGGATTAAGGAAATTACGTCCTACACGAAATGGGGTAGGGAGGTAGTGCTTGAATATAGCCATTCCTCTATCTGTCAATCGCAGAATATCATCTTTATTCATAGTTCCCATTGAATAAGAAGTTTCTACGGAACTCATCCAGCGTATGTGGATCACAAACGATTATTTTCTCATTTAGTCCTCTTTCTATTTCTGATAATTTGTATCTGCATCTTCCTCGTAACATGGAATAGCTGATTAGATTTTCTTTTCTTAATCGTTGCAGTGTCTTGGTACTTATACGTAGCAAGTTGGCAACTTCTTGATTATCCAACCATATCTCTTCCTCCTCGTTTGGTTTACTCTCTTTTTGATACATAGTCTGCAATCTTTTCTATTTTGCGGATTAGTTCTTTATAGGCAGTCGCTCCATTGTTATTACGTCCATACACTTATCTTTTAAAGTTTGGCACAAAGTTCATCGAATTAAATCGGGGCATTTGCAACTTGTTACCAACTTGGCATAACTTTTTTTACATGACGATTGGAAATGAGTGGGATGGAGTCGGGTGCAAGATAAAGTCCGGTGCAAGGTGCAAGCCTATTCATATATATAGGCTCGCACCTTGCATTGGAATATAAAAAATAGATAATTAATAATCAAACATTTGGAAGATGTTCATATTTTCCATACTTTTGAACCCGAAAGCTATGGTAGACGAATAGCGGACAAAAGTGGTCATTAGGACAAAAGTTTAGGTCGTTACAAATTCGTTACAGGAAGCAAAATAATGAAAGCTAATAAGCTGATATATACGGAAATAAAGAGAAGAGGTTCAGAACCCTCCCTCTCCGCTGGAAAGAATTACAAAACAAAGAAAATCCCCTGTAAATTAATACTTTACGGCGGATTTTTGTTTTTGGTGCATAGCAAAAATAAGCATATTTTTTCATTAGAAGTTCGGGGTATTTATACCTCATGCCCTCACTGTATGTATAATGGGTTTATTATGAATGACTTATATGATAATGGTAAAAAAAATGCTCTCACTTATACTCTCATGCCCTCACTACGTTTTGAAGTTGATTTTCACATAATATGCTTGCTGTCAGCCATATATTCTTTTTTATAGACAGTTCCTGCCTGGTATAAAGTAGGGCGTTTTCAAGCCTTTTCCTCGTAAGAAATGCGCATGAAAGAGGAAACTTCCACGAAATGATAGCTTACGGATTCGCGGCAGCGGTAAAAAAGAACAAGACATTTTAAAAAAAGCTCTTGTTCTTTTAAAAAAAGGCGGTTATCTTTTTTAAAAAGCTCTTGATCTTTTTTAAAACGCCCTTGTCTTTGATATGGAATTTTATTCTGGACTGAGCATTTTACATATACATACGCATAAGCTCGTACGTACGTAGGTATAGCCTTGTATGGATGTATGTGCAAAAGCGTGTTTATACCCGTTCTCTTTGTATTTCTTTAAATGCTTTTCACTTATTCTTATTGAATTTGTGCATTGATTTCGTTTCTGAACTTTATAGGATTGGTGATAAAGTCAAATTTGTTGGTGACCCCGCCTGTAGTAACTACAATAGAACCAAAACCGAGCATACGTCCCATGAGGCTTTGATTAATCCGTATTCCTTCGCATTTGTTTAAAACCAATTCAAGGGCATCCCGGTTTAAAATACCGGATTTTAGAATGACTTTCTTGTTTGTGACAACATATTCAGCTCCCATCTTAAGAAGAATTCTTTTTATCAATTGGAATAATCCTGACAACAATAGAAATATGCTGACATAATAGAATAATCCGGTTTGTGCGGAAGAAAAGAAGGCGCTTAATAATAGTAGTATTACCGGATATGCAAATATATACCAGTGAATATCTGCTTTGTATTTAATTTCTTCACCAGCTTGTAGATTGTTTTGGATATAGCTCATCGTTTTTGTAAATTAATAAATTGCATAATTTTATTATCAAGAGACAAATATACAAATAATCAGAATGGTATGAAATAAATCTAGATTTATTTTAAGGCTGAAACTTAAAATAAAAACAATTCTTACTTGTTCTTATTCTTGTCAATCTCTCTCTTATTATCAAATATTTTATTCTTGTACTTGCTGTTTCAAGAATTTGTAATCCTTATAATTTTTTCCTCTCTTTATTCGGAAAGTTAGTTTATGCCATTCATCTTTTGTTAGGGGGATATCCACGTTCATGCAAAAATAGCAGGTTTCGTAGCCAATAAGAGGAGAAATCCATATTTTTCCTATACATTCTTTCTTGCCGGAGTTGGAATAATATAAAAGACAGCGTACTCTTCTTATTTGTATGCTGTCTTCATTGCATACTTTTACCTCTATACGTTTACCTTTTCCGATGTTGTAGAATTGGGGAGCAGACATTTTTATTTTGTTTAAAATACTATCTTTATCATTTACACTGACTACGACGAACTTCTCTATATTGTTTGGCGATTGGGAGAAAGTGCTTTTTGTGGCAAACAACAATATTAAAAGTAATGTTATAATTTTTTCATGTGATTGGACTTGTTGGTTAAAGCAGTAGCAGATTATTAATTAAGAATTTATTCTTCCGATAATAAATACTTCATACTGCAAAGTAAATGTTTTTTGTTTTAAGGGTTATAATTGTTAAAATGCAAAAATAGCCTGCATCCGCTAATATGTCAAGGGCTGTTTTTCATAAAAAATGTTCAATTCTTTGGTATTTCTTTGGGGTTTTCTTGGTATGAAATTTCTGATAGATTATATGAAAAGTGATTTGGAGGCTATTGAAATTCTTTTAGAGTGGTGCATTAAGCGATGGGATGTTTTAAAAGTCTGGTTGGCATTTTAATGCTTTATCTTTGTAATTTGAACAAAAAGTAATAAATAAAAGAGGTATATGGACATTCTTGTATGGAGTGGTCTTGGAAACTCCGATTATTTGGAAAAATGATGTCGTTTTCCAATATATATTTGTACTTTTGGCTGAAAAGAAAAAAAGGTATATCCCGTGTTTATATCGGGTGTGTTTATATGTATTTTAAATGGACTACGGTTTTATGACAAACATTATAGATAATATGCTCTCTTTGTGTCCGGTTTCTGAAGATACGATACAAGAACTGAAAAAATGTATGATTTTATGTCGTTTCCCTAAGAAATATCAGTTAATAAAGGAGAATACATTTTGTAAATCAGCTTATTTCATAGAAAAAGGAATGACACGTTCTTTCTGGCTTGTAAATGGAGAAGAAATAACAACCTCCTTTTCATGGGAAGGAGGTATTGTTTTCAGTATGGACGAGTTGTACTATAATAAGCCGAGCGAGGAATTTGTGGAAACGCTTGAAGATGTAGTTGTTTACAAAATATCATTAGCTGATTTAACCAGACTGTTTCAGACTAATATTGAATTGGCTAATTGGGGGAGGATTATTCATCAAAATGAGTACAGGCGTTTGCATCGTTCTCACAAAGAACGGCTGACTTTGCCAGCAAAGGAAAGATATGAGGAGTTTAAACAACAGTTTCCTCAGATATGCCAACGGGTGAAGTTAAGGTATATTGCATCTTATTTGGGTATAACACTTCCCACACTTAGTCGTCTCCGAGCTAAGAAATAATTTATGTATTGCTGATTTTTGTCATAGGACAAATTTAAAAGCCTTTAAGTTGTGTAACTTTGCAGCATTATTAGTAACAGTTAAAAAGAATCAATTATTAAATCTATTAATTTATTATGGAAAAAATCTCTTCTGCAGCATTTACTGATACAAAGCCTCATTATGATCTTCTTGATGGATTGAGAGGAGTTGCTGCTCTTATGGTAATATGGTATCATGTATTTGAAGGTTTTGCTTTTGCTAGTGCCGGCAATATCGAAACTCTCAACCACGGATATCTTGCTGTGGATTTCTTTTTTATTCTTTCGGGTTTGTTATCGGTTATGCGTATGATGACCGTTGGGGGAAGAATTTCACTATGAAAGACTTTTTCAAACGCCGTTTGATCCGTCTTCATCCGATGGTAATTATGGGTGCTGTTTTGGGAGCTATTACGTTCTGTATTCAGGGTTGTGTGCAATGGGATGGAACGCATGTCGCTATTTCCATGATTATGTTGTCTTTACTTTGTACAATATTCTTTATTCCTGCCATGCCGGGTGTGGGATATGAAGTTCGTGGTAATGGTGAGATGTTTCCGTTGAACGGACCTTGCTGGTCCCTGTTTTTTGAGTATATAGGTAATATTCTTTATGCGTTGTTCATTCGTCGGTTATCTAATAAAGCATTGGCTGTGCTGGTTGTGATGCTGGGTATGGCATTAGCGTCATTCGCTGTTTTCAATGTGTCTGGTTATGGGAATATGGGAGTGGGATGGACACTCGACGGAGTGAATTTCTTAGGTGGAACTTTGCGTATGCTTTTCCCATTTTCATTGGGTATGTTGATGTCGCGTAACTTCAAGCCTATGAAGGTGAATGGGGCGTTTTGGATATGTACTATTATACTGATTGCGCTGTTCTCGGTTCCTTATCTGGAAGGATTGGAGCCGATTTGCATGAATGGTATTTATGAAGCTTTTTGTGTAATTGTGGTTTTTCCTTTTCTTGTGTGGCTGGGGGCGTCGGGTACTACTACGGATAAGCAGTCTACAAAGATATGCAAGTTCTTGGGAGATATATCCTATCCGGTTTATGTAGTACATTATCCGTTGATGTATTTGTTCTACGCATGGTTGATTGAGAATAAACTTTATACATTGGGAGAAACTTGGTATGTAGCTGTGGGTGTTTTTGTTTTGAGTGTCATTTTGGCTTGCCTGTGTCTGAAACTGTATGATGAGCCTGTGAGAAAATGGCTGACTAAGAAGTTTCTTGCTCCCAAATAAAAATACTGTATTTCTTGATTGATGTTCATTAAAAGGGCGGATACTATATAAGAAAATATTACAGCTTTGAATAACAGACAATTAGATGAATGGCATCCGATCAGTAAATTCGGATGCTGCATTGGATTATATCAACTGGGCTTTGGGGTTGATTTCCTTTTCTGGCAATAGTTATATATGCTGATGAGAGCATTCCGAACATAGACCTTTCAGGACATAATTGATACTTTGTACGGTGAATCCGGGAGGTAGTGTCACGATGGGCACGTGGATACTTTTCATACAAAACGTGCGGTGACAGTTCTCACAGTAGAAGTGAGTGTGGAGGTCGTCTACCTCACAATTGCAATCATTGCTGCAAACTGCATATTTTAACGATCCTGTACCGTCATCAATGCCATGAATCAGATGATGGGCTAAAAAAAGGGTTATGGTGCGGTAGATGGTTGATTTGTCTACCGTATCCAATTCGTTTTCCAAATCCAACAGTGAAAATGCTTCTTTGTGCTGCATCATGGTTTTAGAATAAGCAGACGTATGGCTGTCGGTTTGATTTCCCGCTGTTCCAGTTTTTTAAATAGATTGTTTCATTCATAGGTCAAATCATTTTATTCTTTCCATTTCTGTATTCTCATTGCATTAAAAATGGCGAGTAAAGCTACGCTACATCTGCAAATATGGCTTCCCACATAGTGGCCATTCCGCCGGCTCCCAATAGCAATACTAACAATTTCACTCCGAATGCCATTGATATATTTTGCCATACGATGCGATGGGTCTGTTTCCCTATTTTTATAGCTTCCGCCACTTTACTGGGTTGGTCTGTTTGTATCACTACATCCGCAGTTTCTATAGCAGCGTCACATCCTAGGCCACCCATGGCAATCCCAACATCGCTGAGTGCCAGTACGGGAGTATCATTGATACCGTCTCCTACAAAAGCTACACGATTTTCAGAATTTGCTTTTAATTGTTCTAAATGTGCTACCTTACCTTCGGGTAGTAAATCGCCGAAAGCCTGTGTGACACCTATCTTTTCGGCTAAATTAGAAACAATTGTCTGTTTGTCTCCCGATAATATTTGAATATTATTAATATTTAAGTCTTTCAGTTCGCGGATGGCTTGTACAGCATCTGGTTTTGGTGTATCCGCCAATGAAAGATATCCCAAATATTTGTTTTCCATTGCACATAACACGATTGTTTCTGTCATGTCGCTGATTTCATAGGGAAAAGAGATGCCGTATTTTGATAATAACCGTGTATTTCCTACATATACTTCTTTACCGTTTGTTACGGCTTTTATTCCATATCCGGCAAATTCGGTTATTTTCAGTGACGAGTTAAGGGATATACTTTGTTCTTCTGCATATTTGACAATGGCTTTTGCGATAGGATGATTGCTGAAACTCTCTATAGAGGCGATAAGTTGAAGCAGTTCTTTTTGCGAAACACCTTCGGCTGCCGATATTGCTTGGACACTGAATACACCTTGGGTGAGTGTTCCGGTTTTATCGAATACTACGGTGTTTATTTGGGTTATGGCATCTAGATAATTACCCCCTTTGAAAAGAATCCCTTTGTGAGATGCGGCACCAATACCTCCAAAGTATCCTAATGGAATGCTGACCACTAATGCGCAAGGACATGATATGACTAGGAATACTAAAGCCCGATAGAACCAATCATCAAAAACAAAAATGAATTCAGGTTTTATCAGAGAGTATAAATAGGGGAGTATGACAACTAGTATCGCCAGTCCTGTCACTATCGGTGTATAAATTCGTGCAAAACGGCGGATAAATAATTCGGCAGGGGCTTTTCTTTCTGCTGCATCTTGTACTAAAGTGAGGATACGTGCTAACGTACTTTGATCATACGGTTTGTTTACTTTGATCCGTACCACTTTATCTGAAGCGATCATTCCTGCTAAAACTTCTTCTTGTTTATATAGAGTCCGGGGAACACTTTCTCCGGTTAGGGCGGCCGTATTAAATGAAGCGGAATCTTCCAGCAAAAATCCGTCTAGAGGTACTTTTTCTCCAACTTTTACTTCAATGGTTTCTCCTGGCTGTACTTTTTCCGGTACTGTTATTTTATATGTGTTGTTATATATTACAGTGGCTGTTTCGGGACGTACATCCAATAATGCTTTGATGTCGCTGCGTGCTTTGTGTACAGCTTTGTGTTGGAACCATTCACCTATGAGATAGAACAGAATAACGGCAATACCTTCCCAGTATTCTCCTAGATAGAATGCTCCTGATACAGCTATTCCCATTAAAGTGAATTCATTGAAAACTGATTCTAATTTTATTTTTTTCATTGTTTCTTTTTATTTATGACAACAAAGATAGCGGAAAGAAGATGCAACTAAATTGCAAATTATATTGTACCTTTACATCGGGTAATTTTTTATATACATGAAAAAACGATATTGGGCTTTTTTGATAGGAAGCTGGTGTTTGTCTGTAGGAATGCAGGCAGCTAAGGTGGATACTTTGTCGGTACATAGCGATGCAATGAATAAAGAGGTTCAGGTAATTACCATCTGTCCGGATAAAGCCATGGCAGGTGAAAAATGTCCCGTACTTTATCTGCTTCACGGATATGGGGGCAATGCGGGAACATGGCTCGGGATAAAACCGGAATTACCTCGGATAGCTGATAAGGAAGGAATCATTTTTGTTTGTCCGGACGGGAAGAACAGTTGGTATTGGGACAGCCCTTTGAACAAGGAGTACCGTTATGAAACATTCGTGTCAAAAGAATTGGTGAACTATATTGATAAGAATTTTACTACGAAAGCGGAGAGAGGGGGACGTGCTGTCACCGGGTTAAGTATGGGTGGTCATGGAAGTTTATGGTTATCCATCCGTCATAAAGATGTCTTTGGAGGAGGAGGTAGTATGAGTGGAGGTTTAGATATCCGTCCGTTTCCCAATAATTGGGAGATGAAGAAGCAATTAGGTGAAGAAGCGAGCAACAAGCAGAGATGGGACGAACATACGGTAATTAATCAGTTGGATAAGATAAAGAATGGTGATTTGGCTGTTATAATAGATTGCGGTTGTGATGATTTTTTTCTGGAAGTGAATAAGGCTGTACACGAAAAACTGTTGAAGAAGAAAATAAATCATGACTTTATCATCCGTCCGGGTGGGCATACAGGCAGGTATTGGAATAATGCCATAGACTATCAAATACTATTTTTCAGTAAGTTCTTTAATAAATCGAAATAATAAAATGGATAAGATTGTTTTTATCACAGGAGCTTCCAGCGGTATCGGTGCCGGATGCGCTCGCAAGTTTGCTTCACAGGGAGCAAGTTTGATTTTAAATGCCCGTAACGTAAATAAACTGAGTGCATTGAAAGAAGAATTAGAAAAGCAATATGGTGCGAAAATATATTTGCTTCCTTTTGACGTGCGCGACCGTAAAGCGGCAACGTCTGCTTTGGAATCATTGCCCAAGGAATGGCAATCCATTGATATATTGGTGAATAATGCTGGGTTGGTTATCGGTACGGATAAAGAACAGGAAGGCAGTCTGGATGAGTGGGATATTGTCATAGATACTAATATTAAGGCTTTGCTGGCAATGACACGCCTGATCGTACCGGGAATGGTGGAACGTAAACGAGGACATATTATTAATATTGGTTCTATTGCCGGAGATGCTGCTTATCCGGGAGGTAGTGTGTATTGTGCTACAAAGGCTGCTGTGAAAGCTTTATCGGATGGACTGCGTATAGATTTAGTTGATACTCCATTGAGAGTGACTAATATCAAACCGGGGCTGGTGGAAACAAATTTTTCAGTTGTTCGTTTCCGGGGAGATAAGGAAAAGGCGGATAATGTATATAAAGGCATTCGTCCATTGACGGGAGATGATATTGCGGAAACGGTTTATTTTGCAGCTTCCGTACCGGAATATATGCAGATTGCAGAAATGTTGGTTATGCCTACTAATCAAGCTACAGGGACAATTGTTTCACGTAAATAAAAGAGGTGGACAGAGATATAAATAAAGGCGGCCCTTTAATAAAAGCCGCTTTATTCTTACTTTCTCATTTTACCTTCTTACCTTAAAAAAACAATTATAATTCAATAATCAATGATTGACGTGCACCGACTGTCATATTTTTGGTAAGGTCAATTTTTTTGCCACTGATAAGTTCTTTACCGCTTTTTGAATCATTTGTCATTATGCGGTAGTGGTCATTTGCCACCACTTGTTCGGCATCGGTGCTGTTTAGGACAATGAGTTCAGTTTTCCCAGAATTAGTACGTGCGTACATATATATTCCGTGTTGGGGAATATGGTACTTAACTGTTTTCTTTTCCATCTTCGTTTAATTTAGTTTGGTTTTACGGCGGCAAATTTATATGTTTTTCAGCATATCTTATATAACTAATCGTTCAAAAATCATAATAAATCATTCATTTCTTAATCTATATCAATAAAAAATCCTCTTCCACATATTAGTTGAAGAGGATTTTATTTATTGTTGTTCAATGAATTACATCAAGAACCCAAGTAAAATACCGGCAGCTACGGCAGAACCGATTACACCGGCTACGTTGGGACCCATGGCATGCATCAGCAAGTAGTTGGTAGGATCATATTCCAGACCGATAACCTGAGAGATACGTGCCGAGTCAGGAACAGCAGATACACCGGCATTACCGATAAGCGGATTGATTTTGTTATCCTTACCTAATACCAAGTTGAATATCTTTACGAAGATAACTCCCGAAGCGTAGCATGATGAATGACAATGCACCCAGCGCGAAAATCAAAATCGAATCAATGGTAAGGAATTCTGAAGCTTGCGTGGAAGCACCTACTGTCAATCCTAATAAGATGGTAATGGTATCAATCAGCGGACCGCGGGCAGTTTCTGCCAAGCGACGGGTTACACCGCTTTCTTTCAATAAGTTACCAAAGAAAAGCATACCCAATAGAGGCAGACCCGACGGAACCAGAAAACAAGTAAGCAACAAACCAATGATAGGGAACATTACTTTTTCTGTATGAGAAACGACGCGTGGTGGTTTCATACGGATCAAACGTTCGTGCTTGGTAGTGAGCAGACGCATGATAGGCGGCTGGATAACCGGTACCAATGCCATGTATGAATAGGCAGATACCGCAATAGCTCCCATCAGGTTAGGCGCCAGTTTGGATGAAAGGAAGATTGCTGTCGGACCGTCCGCACCACCGATGATGCCGATAGCACCAGCCTGCATCGGATCAAAGCCCATTGCCAATGCAATCATGTATGCACCGAAAATACCAAACTGTGCGGCAGCACCAATCAACATCAGTTTAGGATTTGAAATCAATGCCGAGAAATCCGTCATTGCACCGATACCTAAAAAGATAAGTGGTGGATACCATCCGGAGGTAACTCCTTGATATAAAATATTAAGAACAGAACCTTCCTCATAGATGCCGACTTTCAGTCCGGCTTCCATGTTGAAAGGAATATTACCGATCAAGATACCGAAACCGATAGGAATGAGCAACATCGGCTCAAATTCCTTGGCCACGGCAAGGTATATGAAGAATAAACCTATCAGGATCATTACGATATGACCAACAGTAGCATTGGCAAAACCCGTATATGTCCAAAAGTCAGCTAGGTTATTCCCTAAAAAGTTGATAAATTCTCCCATATTATTCAATAATTACAAGGTCAGTACCTTCGAGAACGGATTCTCCTTTACTTACATTGATTGCGGTGATCTTGCCGTCTTTGTCTGCATTGATGTTATTTTCCATCTTCATAGCTTCAAGGATAATGATGGTTTGCCCCTTTTTTACGGTATCACCCACATTTACCTTGATATCAAGGATTACCCCCGGCAACGGAGATTTAACGCCCGATTTACCTGTAGAAGTTGCAGCAGGCTTTACTACTGTAGCTGGTGCCGGAGCAGGGCTGGTTGATACAGGACGAACTACCGGTTTCACTACAGCTTTCGGAGCTTTTTCCATTTCCACTTTGTAAGGAGTACCGTTCACTTCAACATGAGCGATATTGTCTTCTATATCTCCAATGGCAACTTTGTATACGTTACCGTTGATCTTATATTTATATTCTTTCATCATTTTATCTTTTTATTGGTGACTTACTTTTTGTGGGGAGTTTCACGCAAGGTATAAATCTTGGAACTCCACGGTGAATAACTACGTTTTACACGGGTAATGGTAAGAACGGTTTCTTCCACGTCATGTACATCGCTTTGCATTTCATGCATGGCCATGGCGATAGCGGCGAATACTTCGCCCGGAGCTTCACCCAATTTCTTTTCTTTGGCTTCTTGCTTGTCGGTAATACCTTTTACCTTCATGGCATTGCGCTTGCTCAGGTTGACAGAAATACGGCCTATAACTTTGAAAGCAATAAACAGAAGGAGCAAGCCTACGAATACGACACTCATAGCTGATATGGACATACCAATACCCACACTGTCATGTTCTTCAAACTTTTCCATCTTAGCGTTGCTGTTGATAGTCTTGTTGTTAGTGCTAGGAGTTACATACTTGTCTGCACTAGAACCTTTTACTTCCCATTCATTTGCAGCGTCGCTGACACGTGCGTATGATTGGTTTGCCTGTAATGTACCTGCAGGAACTATAATCTGATCCAATAATTTCTTGCCTGAATCATACAAGCCGATCCAATTGTTCGTTGCGGCATTCAGGGTGAAGTTGGTGTGGAAAGTACCACGATTAGGTTCACCATCTGCCAGAACAAAGCGTGCTGGCGAGGTTTGACCAAAGTCAATACATCACCTTTAGGGATAAAATAAGTAGCAGTATCTCCAGGCTGGCTGCTCACCTTCAGTAAACAACCGGCAAGGTCTGCGCTACCAAATGATCTGTTGAATATTTCAATCCATGCGCTGTGTACTCCGTAGTCATCCTGGAAATTGCTTTCATTTTCAATCAGCACTTCATTCAGTACCAGCTTGGTGTTCGATTTCTGTTCTCCACAAGAACATAACCCCACCATCAGCAGCAAAGAAAGGAATATTCCTATATTTAATTTCTTCATGTTCAATTCTCAGTTTTTAATTTTAATTAAAGAGGAATATTACCATGCTTCTTAGCCGGATTGGTTAATTTCTTAGTCTGCAACTGTTGCAATGCACGGATGATGCGGAAACGGGTATTACGCGGTTCAATCACATCATCAATGTAACCATATTTGGCAGCATTGTAAGGATTGGCGAACAGCTTGGTGTATTCAGCTTCTTTTTCGGCTAGGAATGCGGCAGGATTTTCCTGTTCTTTGGCTTCGCGTGCGTATAATACTTCTACTGCACCTGCACCACCCATAACGGCGATTTCGGCAGTAGGCCATGCATAATTCATATCACCGCGAAGTTGTTTACAGCTCATTACAATGTGAGATCCGCCGTATGATTTACGCAGGGTAATTGTCACTTTGGGTACAGTCGCTTCGCCGTAAGCATACAGCAACTTGGCACCGTGAGGATTACACCGTTGTATTCTTGTCCTGTACCCGGAAGGAATCCCGGAACATCTACCAATGAAACAAGAGGTATATTGAAAGCGTCGCAGAAACGTACAAAACGAGCACCTTTGCGTGACGCATTGCTGTCAAGCACACCCGCCAGGTATTTGGGCTGGTTGGCAACAATACCTACAGACTGGCCGTTGAAACGTGCGAAACCAATGATGATATTTTTAGCGTAGTGAGGTTGGACTTCCAAAAACTCACCATTATCTACGATGGCGCTGATCACCTCATACATATCGTATGGTTTGTTGGGGCTGTCGGGGATAATTTCGTTCAAAGAGTCTTCCAGACGGTCGATAGGATCGGTACAGTCTACATAGGGAGCTTCTTCCAGATTGTTCTGAGGAATATAGCTTAACAATTTGCGGATCATGGCTAACCCTTCTTCTTCCGTCTTGGCTGTAAAATGAGTAACACCGGATTTGGTTGAATGAACGCTTGCACCACCTAAGTTTTCCTGGCTTACATCTTCACCTGTAACAGTCTTTACCACTTTCGGTCCGGTAAGGAACATATATGATGTGCTTCCATCATCAAGGTGAAGTCTGTCAGAGCAGGAGAGTAAACAGCTCCGCCTGCACAAGGACCGAAAATACCTGAGATCTGCGGAATAACACCTGAAGCAAGAATATTGCGTTGGAAAATTTCAGCATAACCGGCCAATGCATTGATACCTTCTTGAATACGTGCGCCACCCGAGTCGTTGATACCGATACAGGGAGCACCCATTTTCATAGCTTGATCCATTACTTTGCATATTTTCAGAGACATTGTTTCTGAAAGAGAACCGGCAGAAACAGTGAAATCCTGTGCAAAGATGTAAACTAAACGTCCTTCTATGGTACCACAACCTGTTACTACACCGTCGCCCGGATAATGTTTTTTCTCCATGCCGAAATTGGTGCATCTGTGTTCCACAAACATATCCATTTCTTCGAACTGCCCTCATCCAGCAGCATGGCTATGCGTTCGCGGGCTGTATATTTTCCTTTATCATGCTGTTTTGCAATTGCTTTATCACCTCCACCATGCGTGCTGTAGCCCGGCGTTCGATAAGCTCTTTTATTTTTTCAAGTTGATTGCTCATTTTACTTATGATTTTACAATTTACGATTAAAAAATAATTCTATTTACGCTTGAACCAGACTAAATATACTGACTTCAATCGTGAATAGTCAGATCTCGTGTTTTATGGTTTTTCGCAAAGCTCGGTCAGGACGCCCAAAGTTGATTTGGGATGTAAAAAAGCAATTTGCAAACCTTCGGCACCTTTACGCGGAGCTTTGTCAATGAGACGGATGCCGGTGGTTTCAGCTTCGGCTAACGCATTTGCCACACCATCTTCCACTGCAAAAGCCAAATGATGCATACCACCGTTGCCATTATTTTTTCAATGAACTTTGCGATAGTGCTTTCGGGGCTTGTAGGTTCCAGCAGTTCTATTTTAACATCACCTACTTTCAGAAAAGCGGTTTTAACTTTCTGATCCTCTACTGTTTCGATATTGTAGCATTTCAGACCTAATACGTTTTCATAATACGGCAGGGCCTCTTCAATGCTCTTTACGGCAATGCCCAGGTGTTCAATGTGTGAGATTTTCATGATCTTATAATTTTAATAGTTTGGTTTTATACTCAAGTTTTCAGATAAAACTGCACAAAGAAAGTAATTTCGAGTTAAATAAAGAAATATTTCTTCAATTTTATTTCTTATTTGCAAGATGCTTCACAACACTTTAGACAAAAAGACAAAAATGAGTTAAATATAGAATTTGCACAAGAGTTTGTTCAGCCACTTCCAACTGAAGCGGAACCAGCGGCGTGTACTGCTCTGCTTGCCGCCAAAGCGGAGTATAAAGTCCCTGTAACCGTGCTTTTTGAACGGTAATCCTGCATCCATGAATTCCAAATGTGCATATCCTTTTTCGTAAGCATAGGTAATAGGTGCCCATACGGACAGAATACCGGGGTAAAGAAAAGCATAGGTTTTCCGCATACCTCCTGAGAACCACAGGTAGGCACTTTCTTTTGAGAAAAGACAGATAGAACCACCGATGATTTTGCCTTTATATTTCACAAGAAACACTTTGGCTAATTCTTTTTCCGGGTTCTGCCATGCTAATAACCGGAAAAAGCCGATGTCCGGGAAATGTTTTCTTATCTGTGAGGAATAGGCTTTTTTCAACATTCGTGAGAAATCTTGTATATCTTTCTCATTGTCGGCTATTTCCATGATGGCACCATTTCTCAGAGCTTTGTTTATTTGTCTTCTGCGAGACATGCTCAGCCGTTCGTAAGGAGCTTTACTGTGCAGTGAATTACGTACTCTTAGCCAATTAATGGCGAAATAGTTGTTCTTTCTGAAAGCTTTGTATCCGAATAGCGGATTTTCCAAGTTGCGGAACTCGATGAGGAACGATTTGCATAATACTTCGTTGGTGAGATGTTCCAATATTTCCCCGAACAGGTCTTCCTTATTCTGTTCTTCATCAAAATACTCGCCTGTGCCATAAATTTCGCATCGTTTGATGATTGCAGGGGGGAACAGGCGCACACTTTTCCGGATGACTGCCAGCAGTTTGCCTACAGGACGGTTTCCTATATAGGCTACGATAAGCAAAGGTTCGTATCCCCGGGTCATTTCAAAGACATGAAACAGCTCGGTAGAATGGAAAATGTTTGTTCCCGGCAGAGGGGGAATGGCATTTCCTTTGCGATATGTACTTAATCTGACAGGCATCTCTAATTGCAAATTTATTGTTTTTTGTTTATCAATCCACATTCTAGTTGTATATTTGTGCAGAAAAATAAATTAACAGGGTATATTATGGAACAATTTAGTGACTTAATAAAGAACAGACGCAGCATGCGTAAGTTCACGGATCAAGAGTTGACACAGGAAGAGGTAGTTGCTTTGTTGAAGGCTGCTTTGATGGCTCCGTCTTCTAAACGTAGTAATTGCTGGCAGTTTATTGTGGTAGATGATAAGGATATGTTGGAAAAACTTTCCCATTGTAAGGAGATGGGGGCGGCTTTCCTAGCGGATGCTGCTATGGCTGTAGTTGTGATGGCTGATCCGTTGGCTAGTGATGTCTGGATTGAAGATGCGTCAATTGCTTCCATAATGATCCAGTTGCAGGCAGAAGATTTGGGGTTGGGAAGTTGTTGGATACAGGTGCGTGAACGTTTTACCGCTACCGGGATGCCCTCGGGTGAATACGTGCATACGTTGCTTGATATTCCGTTGCAGTTGCAGGTGGTTTCCATTATAGCGGTAGGGCATAAGGGTATGGAACGCAAGCCTTTTAATGAGGAGCATTTACAATGGGAGAAAATTCACATTAATAAATATGGAGGCAAGTAAACGTGGCTGCTGTCAATCATAAGGATACGTATAAAGCTTCTGCGGTGTTTCTCATTGTGATGGGGATGCTTTATCTGATCGATAAGTTTATAGGATTTGCTTCACACGGGTTGCCATGGGTTATGCAGAAAGACAATCTGTTACTGTATGCAGCTGTTATTTTCCTTTGGTTCAAGGCTGATAAGTCAGTAGGAATTGTATTGACGGGTATATGGCTGATATTGAATATCGGTTTGGTGATAGCTTTGTTGGGACAGATGTCTGCTTATTTGTTGCCGGCGGCTTTGTTGCTGGTGGGAGTTATTTTATATTTAGTTTCGACCCGATGATGAAAATAGTTCTGATAGGAGCTGGCAATGTGGCAACCCATCTGGGAATTGCTTTACAAAAGGCGGGGTGTCTTATCTTGCAGGTATACAGCCGTACAGAGGAATCTGCTTCTGCATTGGCTGCCAGACTTTCAGTAGACTACACTATTGTGCCGGACGAGATACGTCGGGATGCCGATTTGTATATTGTAGCGCTGAAAGATGCAGTTTTGCGACAATTGGCTCCTGTATTGGTGAAAGGAAGGGAGCAGGCCTTGTTTGTACATACGGCGGGTAGTATGTCTATGGATTTATGGAAGGGATTGGTAAAACGCTATGGGGTACTTTATCCTATGCAGACTTTTAGCAAGCAGCGTGAAGTGGATTTCAATACTGTACCTTTTTTATAGAAGCATCTGCTCCGGCAGAAGTGGAATTGCTGCGTATGGTGGCAGTTCGTCTCAGTCCTAAAGTGTATGAAGTGACTTCCGGGCAACGTAGGTATTTGCATCTGGCGGCAGTCTTTGCTTGTAATTTTGCAAACCATATGTATGCATTAAGTTCACATATACTGGAAAAGCAGGGGATTCCTTTTGAAGTGATGCTTCCGCTGATAGACGAAACTGCCGGCAAAGTACATGAACTTTCTCCCACACAGGCGCAGACAGGTCCGGCTGTACGCTACGATGAAAACGTAATAAGCAAACATTTGGAGATGTTGGCGGATGAGGAGTCTTTGCAGGAATTGTACGAAAAGATAAGTAAAAGTATTCATAATCTCCCTTTGTCTGTCATTCAGGCAAATAAAGAGGGAAAGAACTCATAAGTGGTATGATAAACTATGATTTAAAGAAAATAAAGGCATTGGTATTTGATGTAGATGGGGTATTGAGTGCGGAAACTATTTATTTGCACCCCAATGGTGAACCCATGCGTACGGTTAATATCAAGGATGGGTATGCATTGCAGTTGGCTGTGAAATGCGGGCTGCATGTTGCCATCATTACCGGTGGAAATACCGAGGCGGTGCGTAAGCGTTATGAGGGGCTGGGTATCAAAGATGTCTATCTGGCTGCTGCGGTGAAGACCCGGGAGTATGCCCATTTGAAGGAAAAATATGGATTGCAGGATGAGGAGATACTCTATATGGGCGATGATATTCCCGATTATGAAGTGATGCGTTTGTGTGGGCTGCCTTGTTGTCCTGCTGATGCGGCACCTGAGATAAAGGAAACAGCTGTTTATATTTCTCATCGTAACGGGGGATATGGATGTGGCCGTGACGTGGTGGAACAGGTCTTGAAGGTCAAGGAAAATGGATGGCTCATGAAAAGGCCTTCGGGTGGTAATGAAATAAAGAAAAGTTATGTTGGAAAATTTAGAAAAATATAAAATAATCCTTGCTTCCAATTCTCCGCGCCGCAAAGAATTGTTATCCGGCTTAGGTATAAAATATGAAGTAAAAACACTACCCGGCATAGAGGAAACCTATCCGGATACATTGAAAGCAGAGGAAATCCCTTTGTATATAGCTTGCGAAAAGGCGGCTGCTTACCGGAATACCATGCATCCGGACGAATTGATTATTACTGCCGATACCATTGTATGGTTGGATGGTGTAGTCATGGGCAAGCCTCATAACGAGGATGATGCACGGCAAATGTTGTGGAAGCTTTCCGGCAAGACCCATCAGGTGATAACCGGAGTTTGTCTGACTACCGTCGGGGCTCAGCGAAGTTTTTCAGCTGTGACAGAAGTAACGTTTGCAGAATTGTCCGATGAGGAGATCGATTATTATATCCGGGTTTACAAGCCGATGGATAAGGCTGGTTCTTATGGTATACAAGAGTGGATAGGTTTCATTGGTGTCCGTGGTATTTCAGGTAGTTACTTCAATGTGATGGGGCTTCCTGTACAGCGCCTGTACACGGAACTGAAAAAACTATAAGTCAGTATGTGAACAGTAGGGGCCGTGTTTTTGTTATTTATATGAACTATAAATGGAAAAACAATTATGGCTTATAAAATAGCTTTTTACGACACGAAACCCTACGACGAACGCTCGTTTACGGAGGCTAATGAGAAGTTTGGCTTTGATATCAGGTATTACAAAGGCCATTTGAATATGAATAACGTGGTGTTGACCAAAGGAGTGGATGTGGTTTGTATCTTCGTAAACGATACGGCTGATGCCGAAGTTATCCGGGCAATGGCGGATAATGGTGTTAAACTGCTGGCTTTAAGATGCGCAGGTTATAATAATGTGGATTTAGCGGCAACGGCAGGTAAGATGAAAGTGGTACGGGTACCGGCTTATTCACCTTATGCCGTTGCCGAATTTACGGTGGCGTTGATGTTATCACTCAACCGCAAGATTCCCCGTGCTACAATGCGGACACGTGACGGGAATTTCTCCCTGCACGGGCTTATGGGATTTGATATGCATGGCAAGACTGCCGGAATTATCGGTACGGGTAAGATTGCCAAGATTTTAATTCAGATATTACGTGGATTCGGTATGAATGTTCTTGCATATGATCTTTATCCCGATTACAATTTTGCCCGTGAACATCAGGTGGTTTATTGTACTTTGGATGAACTTTATCATAGTTCGGATATCATCTCCCTGCATTGTCCTTTGACAGAACAGACAAAGTATCTGATTAATGATTATTCCATCAGTAAAATGAAAGACGGAGTGATGATTATCAATACGGGGCGTGGGCAGTTGATTCACACCAATGCCTTGATAGAGGGACTGAAGACTAAAAAGGTAGGATATGCCGGTCTGGATGTATACGAGGAAGAAGAGCCTTATTTTTATGAAGATAAGTCCGACAAGATTATTGATGATGACACTTTAGCCCGTCTTTTGTCTTTCAACAATGTGATTGTGACTTCTCATCAGGCATTCTTTACCAAAGAAGCAATGACGAATATTGCTCATACTACTCTGCAAAATGTGAAAGACTTTGCTGAAAGTAGATCTTTGGTGAACGAAGTAGCGGTGGGGAGAGTCTAATCTCCCCTGTAGTAATATAATAAGGAGTTGCGGGCTATAAAGTCCGCATTCTTTTGAACCAGTTCTTTCACCAAATTCGGGGAATTGTGCATCGGGGATATAGTGGTTGTTTATTACATATTCCATCAGGTCCGGTGGGCATTTGGTCGGGATAGTAAGCAGGCTGAATGCCTCTTGGGCAGCCGTTGCGGCATCATACATCGGGTTAAGAGGGTCACTGATGTATTTGCATATATCTTTCGCCAGTAGAATACCTTTTTCGGAATTCACCATCATGATGAAATCCTTATGTTCCTTCATTTGGGGCAAAGTGTGATTGGAATCGTCCGGCCATTGTAATACTTGGGTAAGGAAACGGTGTAGTTCCTTATATCCTTCCAGATATACGATACGGGCACCGTTTGTGCCTTGCGTGAACAATTGATAGGTATGGTGGTTCCTTTCCTTCATTTCATCCGATATTTCGGGAATGGCAGGGTATAGTCCTTCTATCTCTTCCCAACATTCGGTTTCTCCGTTGGTCAGCAGGTCAATCCATTCATGAAGAAACAGGGCAAGGGGGCCACATGGAATGATGAATTTGTCGGTTTCTGTAACCTGTGCAATATATTCTTGTACAGATGGTTCTGTGAGATAAGTATGTCCGAACAGCCAGCGTAGTTTATGGTTTGCGTTCTCTTTTCCTTTGAAGTCCATAAAGAAATCCTGTAACGTGTCATTGGCGGGAGCGTTTCATACTCTTCATCCAATATCCGGAAAAATGAATGCGAGGTTTCTTCGATATTCCTGTCCATCGGATTGATATACGGATGTTTATATGGAGCCTTCTCTAAAGTGTTCCAAATGATGAAGCGGATATCTTCTTCATTGATCTCATCTTTTATATAATCCGGTCGGATGGTATAGAAAGGAAGTGACGTATCATATAGTTCCAGATGTTTTTTGATGAATGCTTGCCATAGACCTAAACCTGAAATGACATCTTCAAAATAGGCAGCGGTGTAAAGACATAATTTCTTTTTTATGGATTCGGGAATCTCTCTTATCGTACAAGTGGAGTATAATCGGTTAGCCAGATCGACAAAATATCTGTCTGTAGCCTGTTGTTGGATGTAAGGATGGATAGCCAACCAATCTTTTATGTATAATTTTATGGTTTGCATATTAGTTTATTTGAATTATTTTTATTGCAAAGATATTCCTTTCATTGTAAAAAGGAAGGAGAATATCGGGATATTTACTTTATCTTTGCAATATTCTAACTTTGAAATACCTATAAAAATGGAAATAGATTTAACAACTCCTGCTTTATTATTTTCTGCCATATCGCTGATTATGTTGGCATATACTAATCGTTTTCTTTCATACGCTCAATTAGTGCGTACGTTGAAGGACCAATATCGTGAGAATCATTCGGCTGTGACAGCAGCACAGATTGCTAATCTCCGCAAGCGTCTTTATCTGACACGTGCCATGCAGGTGACAGGTATCGGAAGTTTGTTGCTTTGTGTGGTCAGTATGTTTTTAATGTATATACAGTTCTACCTTATATCCGTATATATTTTTGGACTGGCGCTTGTGCTGCTCATTATTTCTTTGGGGATTTCTGTGCGCGAGATTTATATTTCGGTCAAGGCGCTGGAATTGCATCTAAGCGATATGGATTCCTGATTTATTTTTTTGAAAAGATATTTATCATAAAGGAACAGGTTGCCAGTGTGATACCTGTTCCTACTACTCCCTGCCATCCAAACCAGTGCCAAAATATTCCGGCAAGAAGTGTACCTATGGAACCGCCAATAAAATAGGTCGTCATAAAAATGGTGTTGATACGGTTGGCCGCCTTCGGGCTAAGAGAGAAAATCGTAGTCTGATTACTCAATTGGATGCATTGCATGCCTATATCTATGATAAAAATTCCGATGATGATTCCCACATAGGAGTTCTGACCGGAATAAAGCGAGAACCACGCTGAAAATATCAAACCACAACCGATGTAATTCAGTCGTTTGACTCCCAAAACCTGTACATAGTTTCCTATATACGAGGCGTAGAGCTCCTCGCTATGCCGCATAATCCCAATAACCCTACAATGTTGTTTCCCGCAAAAAAAGGGGCTTGTTCCATCTTAAATGCCAATGAAGTCCATAGAGCAAGAAATGAGCCGAAAGCAATTCCGGCACGTAAGGAAGAAATACGCAACTGGGGGTATTCCATAACCAATGAAAACAAGGATTTCATCAGATCACTGTATCTGCCTTTGAAATTACACGGCATGTCGGGTAGTACACGCATGATGATGATGACACATATCACCATCATCCCGGCTGCCACAAAGAAAATGAACCGCCATCCTAAATATTCACCGATAATTCCGCTTACTACGCGCGAGGCCAGGATACCTGTCAGCAATCCCGATACAATCATACCTACATTTTTTCCCTTGGTTTCGGGAGTGGAAAATTGGGCAGCTATGGGGATAAAGATTTGTGGCATCACCGAACAAATGCCGGTCAGTAGAGAGGCAAATAAAATGAGATGGATATAGGGAGTCAGTGCGATGGTTAGTAATGAAACGACCAGGACTGTGAAATTGATTAGAATAATGGTTTTCCTTTTAAATAAATCTCCCAAAGGAATAATGAACAGCAATCCGATGGCATAACCTATTTGGGTAATCATTGCTATCAGGTTGGCGGTGAACTCGGATGTTTGGAGATCACGGCTGATGCGGTTTAATAAAGGTTGGTTATAATATAAATTGGCAACGGAGATTCCCGCAATAATTGCTAGCGTCCAAAGTAAGGAGGCAGGTAGTCCTTGGTTTTCTTTTAATTCTTGTTTCATGCTGCAAAAGTAGTAATTTCATGAAAATCATGTTATCTTTGTAAAGAAGAAAAATGGGAATGAAAATGAAGAATTGGATAAAAACGGTCTGTTTTCTGCTTTGGACCTGTGTAATGTGTACGGCGTGTATTGATGATGATGTGGAGGAAGGTACTGTTGATTTACAAACAGGAGAGAGCATTCCTGTTTTCTCTGTGGTAATGGATGATGGACAAATAATAACTTCCGAAACTCTGAAAGGAGAGGTTTCTTTGATTGTGTTTTTTCATACGGGGTGTCCGGACTGTCGGAAAGAACTTCCTGTGCTGCAAAAAATATATACGGATTACGGTCGAAGAATCCGGATGGTTTGTATTAGCAGGGAAGAGAGCTCGGCAGAGATTGTCCGTTATTGGGACGAAAATCATTTGACCTTGCCCTATTCGGCCCAAGAAAACCGCACGGTATACTATCAGTTTGCTAAATCGGGAATACCTCGTGTTTATGTCATAGATAAAGAGTTGGTTATCCGTAGTGTTTTCACGGATAACCCGTTGGCAAGTTATGAAGATTTGGCTGAGGCTATAACCGCCAGTTTGTAATTTTAGGCATGGTATTTTAATTTATATTATTTCTTTTGTGGATGGTGTATGTTTATAGCATACTTTTCCCTCTTCATCTTTAGGGATAATGAATGTGGTTGATGAAGATATTGGTGATGGAGTATCTTGATGTTTATTGTGTTGGCTTTTTGAAAAAAGTTCCTTTATTGTCTTTAATCTCTATCATTCCATTATCGGCATCAAATAGGAAAGGAGGAAAGCTGAAAAATAATGTATATTTCAGTATCTTTTAATTTATAGAGTTTGGGAGTTATTTTTTTGCTGACACCAGATGGGAATACTTGGTCATCCATTTCGGTGAGGATATAATAATCTGCTCCTTCCCTCAATACATTTTTGCTAATCTTGGCTTCTGCTTTTGATTTGGCAATAATATAGAATCCCTCTATATCATATTTTTCCCAATTTTTATACTCTTGTCCAAGCACCATACTTATGTTTAAACATAAAACCAGTAGTAATAATATTCTTTTCATATCTATCTGTTTTTAAGGTTATTCCAAGTTGGTATCACAAATATAAGAATTCTTATTGGTTTTTCAAGGAATAAAGAAAGAAAAATAGAGAGTTGGAATTTTAAAGAAAAGTAATTCCTATCCATATCAGAACTCCTGCTATTAGAACAATGCCTAACATGATTAATTTTATTTTGAAGAGCTGGTGGGTTTCCGCTTCTTCTTTTTCTTGCGTTTTTATTCTGATCTCTTCTAATTGCTCAAGGGATAGATGGAGGAGTGCCCTTTTTTGTTCAAATCAATCAGTCGGTTTCTAGTTTCATTCAAGCGTTCCTTTCCTGCCTTTCGTAGTTCACGATTTTCTTTATCTCTTCTCATCATGTTATTGATGCAACCTAAAGTACCCATAATCTAACTGTTTAATTTGAATTCATTTTCACAAATATAGTGTTTTTTGCAGTTGCTTTTCTTCATTTGCTAATTTAATATTTGAAGGATAGATATTACTTAATAAACCTGATGTGCCTTGACTGCCGGATATAAATATTCTGCCAATGGATTTGTAATATAAAGTTGTATGCCATTATGCTTTCATACCATTGCTTATGGGGTAATATGTTGATAATGAACTGTATTTATATGGCGTGGCATTTTCCCCATTGAAATAGGTAAAAAGTAGATGTATTTATCTTATCATTGAAAAAAAATGTGAATATAAAGTTTAGGTGAAAGTGATTTTATTTGTAAATTGTATACCGTCATGTAGGTATCTCCGATCTATGTATAATTTAGTATATACCTAGAAATGGGGATTGTGCCGAGCTTTTATGAATTGTAATTTTGCAAACCAATAGAGAATGAAATGATTTGTAAGATTGCATATATTTTTTATTTATAATTTGTAGCAATGTGTCTCTTTTATGGGGCAGACATTTGTATTTCGGGGAACTGTACTGGATGAGCAGACTCATAAAGCGTTGGATTACGCTACAGTTCAATTGTTTGTGGATAAGCAGATTGTTTATGGGGGAATAACAGATGCGAATGGACATTTTGAACTTCTACATATCCATCCTGGAACTTATCGGGTTATTGTATCCTATTTAGGATATGATTCTACAGAAAAAGAAGTGAAGGTCATTGGGGATATTTCAGCAATCTTTTATTTAAAACCTTCGGTCATGGCGCTGAACGAGGTAGTGGTGACCGCTTCTGAATCAAAACGCGCTACCAGCGCTTCTATCGTTGACCGTACAGCCATGAAACATCTTCAGCCCAGCAGTTTCAGTGACTTGATGGAATTAGTACCTGGAGGAAAGTCGGCTGATCCTCAGATGGGGCAGGCCAATCTGATCCGGATACGTGAAACAGGTAAGACGGAGGATATCTCTTCATTGGGAGTTGGATTTTATATTGATGGTATCTCCCAGAATACGGATGCGAATCTGCAATATATGCCAAACAGTACTTCCGCAGTGAATGCAACGAGCACAATGTCAAAAGGGATAGATATGCGTACCATCTCAACCGATAATATTGAGAAGGTGGAAATCATTCGTGGCATTCCTTCCGTGGCTTATGGTAATGTGGCAAACGGTGCGGTAATCATTCAGCGTAAAATGAATGAGAGCCCCTTGTCTGCGCGTTTTAAGGCTGATAAAACCAGTAAACTGTTTTCTGTAGGCAAGGGAATTCGGCTGGATGGGAACGGGCGTTATGTGTTGAATGCTGATTTAAACTATTTGGAGTCCAAAATAGATCCGCGTAACAGTGTGAAAAATTACACTCGCCTTACTGCTTCCGCCCGCTTGGATGGCAAATGGTTATGGAATGAACGTAATATTCATTGGAATATCAGTTCCGATTATACCGGCTCGTTTGATGATGCGAAGAGGGATAAAGATGCGACAGTAAAGGAAGATTCTTATAAATCGGACTTTAACAGCCTGAAGATAGCGGGGAAATGGAGCATGAAGTTTCCGGCCCATTTATGGATTCGTGAGGTTGGTGTGGCTACTTCTGTCAGTCAGCAGTGGGAGAAGATGCGTGAAATAAAGTCCGTTTCTCTGAATCGTCCGGCAGCTATTGCTACTCAGACAGAAACCGGAGAGTTTGATGGCATCTATCTACCTTATAATTATGTGGCACAGATGGATATTGATGGTAAACCTTTATATGTTACGGCTTCCGCCCGTACGCGGTTGGCTTTCCCGTTGGGGGTATTACAGAATGCGATGAATATGGGGATGGAATGGAATTATCAGAAGAATTTGGGAGAAGGCCAGGTATTCGATGTGACACGGCCCATCAGTGAAAGTTTGAGTACACGGCCTCGCCGTTTTAAGGATATACCGGAGCTGCAACCTTTCGCCTTCTATGCCGAGGAGGTGTTGAATCTTCCTGTAAATAGACATAAATTGGCTTTTACGGCTGGTATCCGTTTGCAGTCTTTATTGGGGCTGGACACTAAATATAAGATGCAGGGCAAGATATATCCCGATCTTCGTCTGGACTTGCAATGGAGTTTACCGGTATCAAACGGATGGGATGTTTCCTTTTCGGGAGGTTTGGGCTGGATCAGCCGTATGCCGACCACCGCACAGCTATATCCGGATTTTAAGTATGTAGATTTGATTCAGTTGAATTATTACCATACCAATCCGGATTATCGCCGTATCAATATGATGACATATAAATGGGATAATACAAACTATCAATTGGAACCAGCACGTAACATGAAATGGGAAGTGCGGGCCGACGTCAGCTATAAGGGAAACCGCCTGTCGATAACTTATTTCCGCGAACGGATGAATAATGCTTTTGATGATATCACTTATTATAGGTCATTGGCATATAAACTATATGATCCTGCTAGTATCGACGGATCAGCATTGACGGCTCCTCCAGAACTTTCTCAGTTGACTTATACAAATGAATATAATCTGGATGTGTATTCCACACAAGGTAATGTAATGAAGGTGTGTAAAGAAGGAGTGGAGTTTCAGTTCGCTTCCAAACGAATAGAATCGCTCAAGACTCGCGTCACTATGTATGGAGCCTGGATAAAGACAATTTATAATTCGGATTCTCCTCAATATAAGGCCTCTTCTATATTGTTGGACAATAAACAGCTGAAATATGTGGGATTGTACAATGGGGACAACGGAACAGAAAGCCAGGCATTCAATACGAACTTTATGTTTGATACCTATATACAGCGTTTGGGACTTACTTTCTCTACGTCGGCACAATGCACTTGGTATACCAACAGACGGAACTTGTGGAATAATGGCGTGCCAGTAAGCTATATAGATCAATCCGGTGAAACGCATCCGTTTCGCGAAGAGGATAAAAACAATATTCAGTTACAGCATCTGGTGGAGAAATATTCAGCCACTTATTTTGAGCGTACTACCGTGCCTTTTTATATGGATATCAATTTGAAGGCGAGTAAACGGATCGGTAAGTATCTGAATCTGGCTTTTATGTAAACCGGCTTTTGGGTATTTATCCTGATTATACGTTACGGGGCGTACTGCAACGGAGAACGTCCGAATCGCCTTATTTCGGTATGGAAATGAACTTAACCTTTTAGTAAATGAACAATAAAATAGAGATGAAGATGAAAAAGAATCAATTGACAATGTTAGTCCTTTTTGTGACAATGCTGGGATTTACCGCATGTAGTGATGATGACAAAGTGAGCATATCCACTGTAGGTATTACCACTACTGTAGATACAACTATCGAGGGGCTGCAACTGACCGGTGGAACCTATACTTTTGAAAATGTAAATACATCTGTCAAGACAGACATTACCTATCCGGCTCAGAGTATTGAACTGGCGGACGGGTTGTATAATGTAACTTTCATTGGTAAGGGAACTTACTCACAGAATGGAACTCCGGTGGAAGTCGATGTACAGGGAGTACAACAGAATGTGGCCGTATCTGGAGGGTCGTACAAGCTGGAACTGAAGGTTCATGTACTCAATACAGGTGATCCTGATTTTGTGATTGCCGAGATATTTATTCCCGGAACCTATAATGAAGCAGGTAAGCAATATAATGGCGACCAGTATATACGTATCTATAATAACTCGGATAAAGTTTTGTATGCGGATGATTGATATTTATGGAATCACAATTCCAAACTACTCAGAAATATCAATCGGTAGATCCGGATATCATGGATGAAGCTATTGCGGTAGGCTCTGTTGTAGCAGTACCGGGCAGTGGAACAGATTATCCGGTACAACCGGGAGAATCCTTTATCCTTTGTGACAATGCGATCAATCATAAAGAGGCTAATCCGAATTCTATAGATTTAAGTAAAGCCAATTTTGAGTGGTATATTGAATCAAAGCAAGATGTGGATAATCCGGCTGTTCCCAATCTAGATGTTTATTATTGTTATTCCAAAACTATCTGGGTGTTGAATAAACAGGGAAATCGCGCTTATGCTATTGGCAGATTACCCAAAAGTATGACTAAAGAAAAGTATATTTCAGACTATGCATACAACTATACGTATATTATGCAAAATGGAACAGCCAGTAAACCGCAAAGCAAATATAAGTTCCCCAATGAATGGGTGATTGATGCTGTAAATGTAGGTGCTTCCAATGAATGGCAGTGGAATGTAACCTCTACCGGGCTGGATATGGGGCATACTTATATCGGTATGAACAATACCGTTGCAGAAAACATCGGAAAGTGCGTAATGCGTAAAGCCGCCTACAAGGATGGTGATCGGGAAGTATTGCAGGATACAAATAACTCTACCGTTGATTTCACACCTGCGGCTACTCCGAGCCTGTTTAACAAATAATTGAATCCGTCTTATTGATATATAAATCTTTATTATTCATGATGCTAATCCGAATTATCATTATGTTGCTGATTGCTTTATTTGTGGAGAGTCGGCAGGAAGCTTCGGGCAGACTACCGACACACTCTCCCTGTCCGATAAGGTAATCCGTACCGCTTCATTTGCGACTGGATTTCGTGGCGAGATATGGCAGAATCCGGCACTTTATTATTACTATACTCCGTATATATGGACAAGGCTGGACGTAAATGGAGCTTATCATGATAAAGGAAAAGCATCTTTGAAACAGGAAGGTGATAAGGATACCCGTATCGGGGTAGATGTCAATTCCTTCGTTATTCTTTCGGAACGTGATCGTGTATTCGGTTCAGCAGGATACAGGAGTGAGAAGCAGGAGAATGTGTTATGGAATGAAAATATAGACTGGAAATTGATCGCTCCTTACGTGACTGGTGATTCCATTGGTGGTTTCCTGAAGGGAGAAACTTATTATTTCAATGGAGGTTACGCCAGTGAGTCAGGTTCCTGGACATGGGGAATCACCGGTGGTTACAGAGCGTCTCATAATTATCGGGATAAAGATCCGCGTCCACGTAATACAGCTTCCGATCTCTCTTTTGCTTTGGGAGCAGGATATCGTCTGGGGACATATCGTTTGGGAGTTTCCGCAGATTTCCGGCTTTATCAGCAGAAAGTGAGATTTCATTCCTTGCAGATAAAGGCTCTACTTCGGTATACCATATGTTGGGATTGGGCATGGATTATGTGCGTTTCGCCGGAAACCAGACCGGGACGAAGCATCAAGGCATCCGGTGGGGAGGAAGCATAGGCATTCTGCCAGTTGATACGGAAAAGGGGATATCGGCCACAGTTTCAATTGACCGTATGTCAATGGACAAGAAATTGAGCAATGCCAATAATCTCACTTTGCTGGAATTGAATACGACTGATTTGAAAGGAAACGTGACCTGGATGCGGGAACTTCAGCAGGCAGAACACCTTGCTGTGAAACTGGATGCAGGCTATATAGTTCGTAAAGGAATGGAGAATATTTACGGAGAGGCGGGCGGAAGCTCCTATGGAGCATTAATTAGTACATCTCCGGGAATGAAGGTCACGAATAGTCGGATTGCCGTAAGTGGTTTGTGGGAGAAGCTTTTGACCGATAAAGGTGTATGGGGAGGAGCAATTGTCCCAAACATAATCTACCATCGGTTGGAAACGGATTACAACGCCGTATCCCGGTTTGTTCACTTGTCTGTTTTGGAGAGTTCTTTGCGTGCCCGTTTGCTGTATCAGAAGAGGCTGCTACGATTGACCGCAGAAGCTAACGGTGGATATTATGCCAATTTATCGGCTGAATATTCTTTACCGAGATTGAATACCGCGAAGTCGTCCGCCCAGACTTTATTGGCAAATATTGACTATTTATCTGATAGTTATAGTATGGTGGGGATTCGTCTGCAAGGGGATTATCCCATCATGAAACAATATAACCTGTCTTTGTCTGTTCAATGGCAGGCGGCATATTATAAAAAATGCGGAACGGCCCAGTATGCCGTTTGTTCATTGGGCATCTTTTTTTAAAAAATAAAAACAGTTAGCATATGAAAATTAAGTTTATGGTCGCTGCAACCTTAATGGCAGCTTTAGTAACTACTACTTCTTGTGGAAACAGTAACAAACAGAGCCAGTCTGAAAAAACGGAGCAGGCGGCTCCGGCGGCATTGAGCATCGATAATCTGCTGGTGCATGCCGATTCACTGGCCAACAAGGAGGTGACTATCGAAGGAATCTGCACACATACCTGCAAGCACGGAGCTACAAAAATATTCCTGATGGGTAGTGATGATACCAAAACGATTCGTGTGGAAGCCGGACCTTTGGGCTCGTTTGATACCAAATGCATCAAGCTATTGTCACAGTGACCGGAACGTTAAAGGAACAGCGGGTAGATGAAGCTTACTTGCAAAACTGGGAGGCTAAACTGAAAGCACAGACTGAAAAATCTCATGGAGAAACTGCTGCCGGGTGTGATTCGGAAAAAAAGCACGCGGTGAAACAGCCAGCACCCCTGAAGCCCGTATTGCGGACTTTCGCGCAAAGATAGCAGAAAGAAAAGCTGCTACCGGAAAAGATTATCTGTCATTCTACTATATGGAAGCCAGTTCTTATGAAATCGCAGAATAAAGGTACTGCATTCCGCAAGTGGAGCCGGATCATCCATCGTGATCTGTCTTTCTTCTTTGCGGGAATGATTTTGATTTATGCTATTTCGGGTATCGTGATGAACCATAGGGATAGCATAAATCCCCATTATACAGTTACACGAACGGAATATAAAATAACAGAGGATCTGTCGGACAAGAGCAAAGTTAATGAGAAGATGATTTTGACTTTGTTGGAACCGCTGGGCGAAGCCGGAAATTTTACTAAATATTATTACCCGGAACCGGATCTGATTAAGGTTTTTCTGAAAGGAGGCTCAAGTCTGGTGATTAACACCCGGACAAAAGATGCTGTCTACGAGGGGGTGAAGCGCCGTCCGCTGATCTCTTCCATGGTACAACTCCATTTCAATCCGGGTAAGTGGTGGACTTGGTTTGCCGATGCTTTTGCTGTCTGTCTGATTATTATCACTGTCAGCGGTATAGTGATGATAAAAGGTCCTAAAGGATTGTGGGGCAGAGGAGGAATCGAGTTGGTGGCCGGTATCTTGATTCCTATTCTTTTCCTGGCGTGTTTCTAATAGCAAACGAAAAATGATTTATAAAGCATGAGTGCAATTATAGAATGTAAGAACCTGACCCATTATTACGGTCAACGCAAGATTTATGAGAACTTGAGTTTTGAAGTTCCTCAAGGGCGTATCTTGGGGTTGTTGGGTAAAAATGGTACAGGGAAAACGACAACCATTAATATATTGAGCGGTTATCTTCAGCCGCGTTCAGGCGAATGTCGCATCTTTGGTGAGAACATTCAGACCATGAATCCTGCTTTACGCAGGAATATCGGTTTATTGCTGGAAGGTCATGTTCAATATCAGTTTATGAATATCACACAAATAGAAAAGTTTTATGCTTCTTTTTATCCGGGACAATGGAAAAAGGAGGCTTATTATGACTTGATGAATAAATTGAAGGTAGCTCCGGGGCAACGTATCTCAAGAATGTCGAACGGACAGCGTTCGCAAGTGGCATTGGGACTGATCCTGGCACAAAATCCGGAGTTGTTGATTCTGGATGATTTCTCTTTAGGACTTGATCCGGGCTATCGCCGTCTTTTTGTGGATTATTTACGTGATTATGCCCGTTCCGAGAACAAGACTGTTTTCCTGACTTCCCATATTATTCAGGATATGGAGCGGTTGATTGATGATTGTATTATTATGGATTATGGCTCTATCCTTATTCAACAGCCTATTGAAACGTTGATGAAAGAGCTGAGAAGATATACTTGTACTGTGCCCGAGGGTTATCAGCCTCAGTTGCCGGCAACTTGCTATCATCCGGCTGTCATTCGTCAAACCTTGGAAACGTACTCCTTTTTGCCTCCCGTGGATGTGGAGAAACTGTTGAAGGAAAGTCAAGTTCCCTTTACTGGTTTGCAGCACGAAAATGTAAGTCTGGAAGATGCCTTTATCGGTCTTACCGGAAAGTATTAATATGTAAACTAAATAGAAGAAATATGATACAAGCCATATTTTATAAAGAGTGGATAAAAACGCGTTGGTATTGGTTGCTGGCAACTCTTTTTATGATAGGGATCACAGGATATTCCATGCTTCGTATTGGCCGTACCATTGCCATACAGGGAATCGATCATTTATGGGTAGTGATGGTCCAGAAGGATGCTATATTTATTGATTTGTTGCAATTTGTCCCTTTACTTATCGGTATCTTGCTTGCTGCCGTACAGTTTTTCCCCGAGATGCAACGTAAGTGTTTGAAGCTTACTTTGCATTTGCCTTATTCACAGAAGAAAATGGTCATGTCAATGTTGGCCTATGGCGTACTTGCACTGGTGACCTTGTTTTGCTATGAGTTTTATTATGATGGGAGTTTATCTGCCACAACATTTTACAAGTGAGTTGGTGCAGCGTGTTTTATTATCTGCGGCTCCATGGTTTTTTGCCGGATTTGCCGGTTATCTGCTTGTTTCATGGATTTGCCTGGAACCCACATGGAAGCGCAGGGTTTTGAATCTGATTATTGCGGCATTGATTTTCCGTGTCTACTTTCTGGCTCCGGGAGCGGAGGCATATAATAGTTTCTTGCCCTGTCTGACACTTTATACGTTGCTTGCCGCTTCTCTTTCGTGGATTTCTGTGGTACGGTTCAAGGCCGGTAAGCAAGACTAATTGAATGTTTATTATTAAAAAATCAAACAAACATGATTCGATTCAGCAAAATATTTTTTTATATTACCGTAGCTGTCCTGCTTGTATGGCAGTTGCCTTGGTGTTATGCTTTTCTCACACTGAAGCCTGTCAAAACTCCTTTTACTATGTATAGTTCCGTACTTGGTGATTTTGTTATTACACAACTAGATGAGAATAAGCAACTTCACCGCTATGATACGAAAGGCAATACATATACACAACAGCAGGTAGACAGTTTGTTGCCTTCTCTCTATGTGCGCCAGCTTACGGCGGACGAACGTTTCCCTGATACCATTTGTGGTAAGGCAGTTAGTCCGAAAGATATTCAATTGACAAACTTTACTTTCAAGAGTGTGCCGTCAGCCATCAATGCTCCCCAGACAGGACTCTATTTTCTGATGGAGTCCATGTCCAAACGGGTGGATTTGAAAATGCCCGAAGATGCATTCCGTTTTACCGATAAAGGTATAGAATTTATTCGTATGGAAACGAATTGTATCGATGAGGCGAAAAGTAAATTGTTTACGGATATGCTGGTTCAGAAAGGGTTTGCTTTTCCTGCATGCTATGCTTCGGGCAATCCAACTACTCGTAAAGACTATGATGAGGGATATCTGGTTTTAGATGCCAACCATAAATTGTTCCATCTGAAGTGCACCAAAGGACGTCCGTATGTGAAAGCTATTCAGTTGCCTGAAGGAGTCTTGCCGGAATATGTGTTTATTACTGAATTCCGTAGCCGTCGGACTTTGGGGTATATGGTAGATAGCAAGCATCATTTTTATATTATCAATAGTGATGGAAGTTTGGTGAAATCAGCTCTCCCCGGTTTCGATCCGGCAAAAGATGAGTTGACCATCTTTGGAAATATGTTTGACTGGACTGTAAAGTTATCGACAGATAAAGATGATTATTACTATGCTTTGGATGCTACAGATTATTCACTGATTAAAGAACATGCCTATAAAGATATCCGCCGTTCTGTTCCGGGGTTGTCTTTTACATCTCCAGATGACAAATTTGTAAAACCTCGTTTTTGATGTGAATTTGGCAGGGGAAGTCTGATATTAAAATGTATATTAGTTCGAACAGACCGAAAACAACTAGGTAAAGGGGCTATCATGTTAGGCATCAGCTAACTCTACCTTCTGTGAGATACTGCAAATACGGGATTATATAATTGTGCGGACAGACAGGAGGCGTGAAAACAGCCTTCCTTTTTTTGATAATATTTAAGATACAGGGATTTGATCTAGTTTTTCTTGCTCGTCAATTTTATATTATGATAATCGTTCTTTGAGTATATGCAGGATAAAACAGGTTGTTGAATTTTGCTTGTTTTTAAATTTTCAAAAATGCCAGATTGCATATAAATAATCTTCGTTTTGACCTCCTTTTATCCTAAACCAACTCTTAATTGTATAACCGATTTATGATTTAAAGAACCAATTTCATTCCGTAATTTTAGACAATTATTTGCAATACTTTTGATTGATATTGAAAAATAGGAGGGGGTGGGTCATCAGTTAAACGAATGAAATTACTGGAAATAAAAATCCCTATAACTGCAATGGTTACAGGGATTTATATATTAGCAATGTATTATATTACTTGCTCAAAGCAGTAGCCACGTCAACCGCACAAGCCACTGTACATCCTACCATCGGGTTGTTACCGATACCCAGGAATCCCATCATTTCCACGTGAGCAGGAACTGATGAAGAACCAGCGAATTGAGCGTCTGAGTGCATACGACCCATAGTGTCTGTCATACCGTAAGAAGCAGGACCGGCAGCCATGTTGTCCGGGTGAAGAGTACGACCTGTACCACCACCTGATGCAACTGAGAAATAAGGCTTACCTGCAAGAACACGTTCTTTCTTGTAAGTACCTGCAACCGGATGTTGGAAACGAGTCGGGTTAGTAGAGTTACCGGTGATAGATACGTCTACACCTTCTTTCCACATGATAGCTACACCTTCGCGAACATCATCGGCTCCGTAGCATTTTACTTTTGCACGAGGACCGTCAGAATAAGCGATTTCACGAACTACTTTCAGTTCACCTGTGAAATAATCGAATTCAGTCTGAACGTATGTAAATCCGTTGATACGAGAGATGATCTGTGCAGCGTCTTTGCCCAAACCGTTCAAGATACAACGCAGAGGTTCTTTACGTACTTTGTCTGCTTTTGCAGCGATTTTGATAGCACCTTCGGCAGCAGCGAATGATTCGTGACCTGCAGGAATGCGAAACATTTAGTTTCTTCGCGCAGCAACATAGCAGCCAGGTTACCGTGACCGATACCTACTTTACGGTCGTCGGCTACAGAACCCGGAATACAGAATGCCTGCAGACCGATACCGATAGCTTCGGCAGCTTCGGCAGCGTTTTTGCAACCTTTCTTCAATGCAATGGCAGAACCTACTACGTAAGCCCACTTGGCATTTTCGAAACAGATAGGCTGAGTTTCTTCACAAGTTTTATAAGGATCAAGTCCGGCAGCTTCGCAGATTGCGTTAGCTTCTTCGATGTCTTTGATGCCGTTTTCGTTCAAAGCAGCAATGATCTGTTTGATACGACGGTCTTGGCTTTCGAATTTTACTTCTCTAATCATATTCTTTCCTCCTTATAATTATTCGTGACGTGGATCAATTTTCTTAACAGCTCCCTGTTCTTCAGTTACACGTCCGTAAGTACCTGTAACTTTCTTCAACGCTTCGTTAGCATCAGTACCCTTCTTGATTTCGTCCATGAACTTACCCATGTGAACGATTCGTAACCGCAGATTTCGTCGTTCTTATCCAGGAATACGTTCTTGATGTAACCTTCAGCCATTTCAAGGTAACGGGGACCTTTAGCCAAAGTACCATACAAAGTACCTACCTGGCTGCGAAGACCTTTACCCAAGTCTTCCAGACCGGCACCGATAATCAGACCGCCTTCCGAGAAAGCTGACTGAGTACGTCCGTAAACGATTTGAAGGAATAGTTCGCGCATTGCTGTGTTGATAGCGTCACAAACCAAGTCGGTGTTCAATGCTTCCAATACAGTCTTTCCCGGAAGGATTTCAGCAGCCATGGCAGCCGAGTGAGTCATACCTGAGCAACCGATAGTTTCTACCAATGCTTCCTGGATGATACCTTCTTTTACGTTAAGGGTTAGTTTACAAGCACCCTGCTGAGGAGCACACCAGCCAATACCGTGTGTCAAACCAGAGATGTCTTTAATTTCTTTTGATTTTACCCACTTTCCTTCTTCAGGAATAGGAGCCGGTCCGTGATTGGGACCTTTCTTCACAACACACATGTGTTCTACTTCGTGTGAATAAGTCATATTCTTTACGTTTTTTGGTAATAAAATAAATATTCGTAACCACGTGAAAAGATTGGTTATTCTTTTCGCCTACAAAGTTAGTCGTTTTATTCTTTTCTGCAACTTGTTGCCCGTCACTTTTTATCTTTAAATAAAATAAATTTATTGCAGGACAGCATTTTGCAAACTAGAGTTGCCAAAATGTTTTTTCTTTCCGATGAAATTTCTATCTTTGTACTATATTATAATGATAGGAATGGAAGCAAATAAAATAGCAATTACGGACGAAGCTTTGCGCCGAGGTGCGGAAGAGGGCATGGATGGTTTCTTGAAGGTGTTTATAGATAAATACTTGGAGGTGACAGGAGGTGTTGTCAATGCGGAAACAATGCCTTTGCTCAATGGTTACCAGCATTCATTGTTGGGGTATCATTCTTGCGTGAAGAAATAAATGAAGGTGGTTTTGTACAATTGATACAGAATGGTTTTGGACCTTATATCTTTGATAATCTTTGCAAAAGCAATGCGGCAGTTTGGAGCGAAAGAATTTGCCAAATTGATTTATAGCGCGAAGAAAATATATGATGAGAACCGTGCTGATTTGGAAAAGGACAGGGATGATGAGGAATTTATGGCAATGTATGAGCAATACGAGGCCTTTGATGAGTTGGAAGAGCAGTTCATGGATATGGAAGAGTCGGTAACTGCCCGGATTGCAGAATATGTGGACAATCATATTGAGGAGTTTGCGGAGATTGTATGACAAGGACTTTTGCGTACTTTGTCGGGTATAAGCTCATGCGTTTTGATATAAAAAAGTAAGTTGGCTTCAATAGCTAAGTAAGATACGTTCGTTGGCTGACGAACCTATGTTGCTTGGTCAAGCAAGTTAACTTACTTTTTTTGTCTTGTTATTCCGGTGTCATTCCATTTATTGTTTCCTGATAAACCAACCTTTGATATAGGCGGTTGCCAGTACGGCAAGTCCTGCCGCCAGGCAGATTCCCGTAAACACCAGTCCGTAACCGTTCAAGAAAGCTACCGGAGCGAAAGTTATCAGAGAAATCTCTACCGGGCGATGAACAAGTAAGCCAGTGCATAGTTATCCAGCATCGGCTGCGCATTTTGGGGTCTGCAACGCGGAGCAATGCGATGCCCATAGCCATAGTTCCTGTAAACCATCCCCATGTGAAGATAGCTTTCTCGAACCAACATTCTTTCATTAGTTTGCGGGCCATGACCAGAACATAAATCAGGGTTGCGATTAATCCTGAGACTAACAGAATTAATAAGGGTATGATGTACTCTATTACAACAGATATTTTAATGGAAGCAATTCCAAAAGCTACCAGAAAATCGGTAAAGGCTCCGCTGATGTGGCCTATGGTTTGCGGGCAGACATAATCACTGGTTCTTGTTTTGTCGAATATCTTTTTGATGAATATACCTACCACAAATGCACAACTGAATACCGGCAGTTCAAACCCCGGCATAAAGTGGGATACTGTTTTGCTGATGCAGTATCCGCCTAATGCTATCACTGCTACGATGATAAGATTGAAGGTCAGCGGGTCAATGGAGATGGAAGAGCAAGAACTTTCACCCATGCTTTCCCGTTTGTCGCCGGGCAACAGGCCTGTCTGTAATTCGTGAGGAAGGTCATCGTAATTGGCGAGGAAGGAGGTGTGCCCTTTCTTTGTCCCCCATTTTATGATGATCAGTCCGATAATGACTGCCGCTACGATACCGAAGGTGGCGGCAGTCATGGCCAAAGTTAGAATTTCGTCATATCCGAACTGGCTGAAAGCCTGTCCGATGGCTGCTGCTGTACCGTGCCCGCCGCAATAGCCGCTTGGCATAGTGATGCCGAAGGCAGGGTTCAAGGGCCATATCCGGTTCAGGACAAGCAATCCCAACAGTCCTCCAAAAGCCCATTGCAACAACATTCCTGCCTGTGAATATGCCACATGCTGCCTATATTGTCTGCATCTCCTTTGGCTGCCTTTTGTGAGATGAGGGGAGAGCGCCGAAAATGAAGGCTATCAATATGCCGGCATAAGTTCCTGTTTGGGTGGAAAGAGGTATGATGCCGAAACCGTGAGGTCCCAAGGACAGTCCTATAAACCCGGCCAACAGGCTGGGGGGATGAACAGCCTTTGGATGAATCTTATTTTTACTCTCATGAGTTTGCCGAGCAGTAGCAGTACTGAGATGATGCCTGTATCGACAAAGAGTGTCCACGGGGTGAAATCGGTCATAAATCTAGGGCTTGTTTGGATGTATTCGTTGAAGAATACAGCGTTCATAAATAGTTTATTTTACCGAATCGGTTAGGAATGGAAATTGATCTTATCGGCAAAAATAATGTATAAGATCATGTAGATTGCATATTTAACTATATATTTATCCCGATTCTTTTAGTCATAGGCTGATTAAAAAAATGTTTTTGAAAAATATAGGATAGATGAGGATTGGTTATGCTGTAGTCTACTTCATTACCCTATATTAAATTCAAATGTTTCATTTTATATCTTTAAGAATATAAGTAACCTTGGAACCTTTATTGAATGCTCCTTTCCATTTGCCACTCATCTCTATAGTTTCTCCTTTGTCATTTTCAAAAATAGCCAAATAGGTTGCTGTATATTCTTTGATATATATTTTACATTCAGTCGTTACTTTTGTATGTGGAGAAAGTTTTAGTGTTTCTTTTGATTTATATAGAGGGGAAAGCACTGTTTCGTTAAGGGACAGAGGTGCATGTAAGTCGGATGATAATTTTCTATATTCAGAGCTCAAGGTACTGGCATTAGCTGTAATATCAACCAATATATTCTCTTTTAAAGTCAAAGAATTGAATAGTTCCGGGTCGTCACTGTAAAATTGTGATGTTTCTTTTATGTTTTCTTCAAATGAAAAAGTGATAGACATAGGTTCTTCTGTATTGTTGCTGGTTGTTTTAGGAGGCAACTCAATTGTATCGACTTTCTCGGCATCATCTGCACTAAGTTTCCATTGAATAGATTGCAACTGATAACTGTTGATATCCAGTTCATCATTGCTGCTGCAAGAGTATATAAACAATGTACATAGGGCGGTGATCAATGCTTTACATGATTTCTTGAGTATTAGCATAATATTCTAGATTTTATGGTTAATGGGTGTTTTGTTTCAAAGATAGGAAATAAAGTGGTACTATAGCCCAACTGCTTGTTCTTTTATGTATTAATTTTTATTAATGGGTTAATGGCGGATAGGCTACAAGTGAATTTCGGTGAAAAAAATAGTTAAAACAAAAGATAAAGCAAGTCTTATCAGAGGATGAAACATGAATAAAAAATAATGTTAAAAGACAAGTGGCGACGCAGTATTTAAGCCAATTTTTCATTTAATCATTAAAACAATAAAAAGAATTAAGTTTCTTTCTTGGAAACCGATTCTTTTATTTAATTTTGCAAACCCTAATAATTATAAAGAAGAAAATGAAAAAAATGAAATTGGCAGCAATATTTGCTGGGTTAGTATCGGTGTTTACTTTTAGTTCTTGTTTGAATGATGGTGATAGCGGCCCCAATTATGATCTTTATGAGATCGTTACTGTGAAGATGGTAGTATTTTTGGTGGACCTGTCCTGAAAGGAGATGCATGGGGATATACTTATACTCCAGTGGCTTCAAGTGTATTGGCCGGTCTTAAGGCATCTGATGGCAGTTATTACAAGCGTGTGCAGGTAGGGATCAAACTGATGGAAGGAGAAGCGATTACAGAGGGGAAAAAGTCTTATAAGGTAAGTGAAGTTGGCCTAATAGCTATTTTGAATTATAAAGATTTTAATGTTCAGGCTGATACATTGAAAAATGAGTATGCACTAGTGTCATTGGAGGATTCTAATAATAAGATATGGGCTATAAATGGATATGTCAACGTACCTTTTACCTTTAAAACTAAAGAACAGCTGAACATGAATGATTTCCATTTATATGCTGTAGAAGCCAAGGAGGATACATTGGTGACAAGACTTCGACAGACCAAAGGGGCTGATGATGCTTATCAGACAGGAGGTGCTTTGATTAGTTTCCATATGCCTTTTAATGATATGGAATTTCGTGACATTTTCAATCAAGTAGTGCCTAAGAGTGATACTATTGTAGTTAAGGTGACTGCAAAGGGAGAAAATGACAAAGAACTTGTTTCTACAGTGAAATGTAGTGCTTCGAATATGCAAGGAAGTTATTAATAATACTTTATTATATAGTGAAATCCCCTTCAGTTACGGTTGAAGGGGATTTTTATTTAATGGAACTATGTGGTTCAATTTATAAGATAAGGGGGGAAGAAATTTGACGGGGCCTACTTCTTATTTTCCTGTTCATATCTTTCTTTAGATTCAGTATATACCTTCTGCGTGTGAAAAGAGTTGACATGAATTTTTAAACGGTTCGATCTTTCTGCTGCCGTAATAACAACATATCACATTCGTTCCTGTTGCATAAGCCTTTTCTCTTCCCTGATTAAGCCTTTTTATACGGATGTATTCTATCTCCATAGCCTTTGGAGTTGTTTCCATAAGCTTTGGAGTTATCTCCCAAGGCTATGGAGTTAACTCCAAAGCTTGCGGAGATAAAACAAACAGGAAGAAAACCCTTAACCATAGGGCAGGAAAGGTTTAGAGATATGGATAAGATCTTTTAAGGATGAATCTGATTATAAAGTTACGCATATGTATCAAAAACTTTGCAGGAACATGAAAGAAACGTCCTCTGATCATCTCCCGCAATGGGTGTAATTCCCTTTGGCAGACTTATTTTGGTCTGTCATACAAACCATCCCTAAAAAATGACGAGTGTTCATACAGGGTATCACAAACAACCGCATGAAAAAAATCTCCACTAAGTTTCTACTGCTCCGAAACAAGACTGTTTCAAGACGATAAATAATTAAAAAGCAAAAAACGGACGTACATTCCAATAAGCTTTTTATCATATCCTTGCAAACAGACTCTATCCCAATTAGGATATTCAGGATCATCAATGTGCCAAAGTAACATCCAGCATCTGTCTTTATCATATTGGGAACTGCAACTGAAGCCAAGTCTGTAGGTATCACTAAACTGCGGTAACGAATTACCTACTTTAGATAACTGTATAGTCAATTTATCCAGTGTTTCTTGTCCCCATCCTGTGTCGTTTAGGCCGTTACTGGTTTCATTTCGAAAATCTCTTGGAGATTTTCCACAAATATTCACCAGCATATCAAACCATTGTCCGATACTCGGTACGAACCATGGACTGCGATTAAGTCCATCAGGAATTTTGTTACTGTTTCTATATTTTCTTATTGATTCAAAAGCACTGTAACTACCCTGTACATTAGCAGTATAATTCTTCAACATTTGTTCTGTTTCAGAATAACCGTTCATATTCTTCTCAATTTCATCATCTTTTGTCATTGGAGTAATCCCTTCTTCGATTCGTTCCATTCCCCCCCAACGACCGGTCCCTAAATTTTCAAACCCCATTACATAAGCATGATTCCAACCGTTTTCATTGCATTTTACATCTGTCATTTTTTTAGAATCGCAAGTAATGACCATTCCAATAGCATTCTGATAATCATATATTTTCCCGTTTTCTTCCAGCATGCCGTCTCCGGGATGTATCTCTATTCGTTTTTCGGTTTCATTCTGAAAGACAAAATCTCCGGGATAAAGTTTTCTTTCTGTGCTTCCTTTGCCGGGTACAGGCTGATTACTTTCAGAGTATAGCATTTCCCAGAAGCAAAAGTGATGGAACTGCCCGAATAGTTTATCTTTGTATTCGTATTATTTCTGCCGTCGGCGGTTACATAGCTTCCGGTAATTCTGGCATTTTTTTGTGATGGGACAATGGCGCAGAATTTTACAGAATCGATCTGATATGGAGTAATGCCATTCAAGTTCACATTGATAGCTGCTGAGTCTGTTCCTAAAATTCTTGATTCTTTGTGGTAAACAAAACCTGCATTTTCGGGTGCAAAACAACCTATGTATGCTTGTGGTTGCAGCACAAGCAATGTAATTGGTGTTTAAACTGCAGGTTCAGGATTATTCCGGAAGAATTGCCGGTAGTAGGTACGCCAGTAGCAATCAGCAGGTCGCTCACAGTATGCTTTTCTTTTGTGGATTGGTCTTTCGAAGGTTGCAGTTTCTCATTCCTGGTCAACGAAGCAATAGCTTCATCTGTATCCTTTGAAACATCTAGTGTGATATTCTTCCTATATGGATAGTATGCGATGTAACTCGCTCCATCATACCAATAGAGTGTCTTGCTGTTTTCAACCGGATTCCAACTATCATTTGACACGTTATAAACCAATGGGATATTGTTAATGTCATCCACTATTGTGCCATCTTTTATGGAGAATATACCAATAGAATCACCGTCTACAAATTCTGTTTTAAGATGTTCATCTGTCACAGAAGCACGTGTGGAAGGCTTTTCGGAACCGGGAACGTTTTCAAACCCGGTTGCTGTTGCTCGAACAGTGAGAGGAGTTCCATTGTAGCAGTCCGTTCTTTTTCCATTATTTGTTTCATTTTCGTCGGTGCATGCACTACAAATCAAGAGGATGCTCCAAAAGATTATGCCGGTGAAAGATTTCATTTTTCTTTGTTATTATCTTGTTTAAAATTAGCACCTTAGTACAAGGCTGATTTTTATTTGTCCCATTAATTCGTTATTTGTTTCTCTTCTGTTCCATTTACCGTTTCAGAATCCGTGCCTCCTTCCCATGATGCGATATCATTTTCTGACATCACGGAAATAGTTTTTCTTGAGATACCGATGGTATAACTTACAGAAGCTCCCGGATTCCAAGTGTCAGTAGAAGGTAAAGATTGATTTTCTATGCAGATAGCTTGAGTAATGGCATTATTATTTCCGTCTTTTGCCGCATATTGATAAGTGATGCTGAACTGACTTCCTTTTCCGGCAGGAAGCAGGAAAAAAGTAGCTAACAATTTCTTTTCTTCCGCAATAGTATTCGGTACAGGGAAATTGGTTATGTCAGCGGTAAAAGTTTCTTTCTTGTCAGGTGATGGAAATGCCCACAGCCAGCCTTTGTCGCTATCAGTCGTAGGAGTATAATAGGTCAGTATTCCGCTTTTTATTCCCGTAATGGAGAAAAAGGTTACGGACTTTTCCTCCGTATCATCATTACTTTTTACATAAACATTGATCTTGGTTAGTGTATGGCGCAGTTTAAAACTTACATTGCCATTGTTTTGATTCATAACCGGAGTTGCAGCGAGAAAATCTATCTGTTTGTTTTCGGCTGTGGGAACGGTATAACTCACATCGGAAATCCATTTGAACTCTCTTTGTCTTGACGAAAAAAGTTGCTACTTGCTGTTTCATTTATATAAGGAGCATAAGCAAAGAAACTGATTTTATCTGTTGTTGAATTGTCCGGCCAGAACTTGACCGGACTATAAGACCATGTGCCGTCTGTTTGTTTACCAACAAGCTGGTTATACATGAAATTCGGTGTTGCGGCATCTTTATTGAAATTTCCGTGTGTGAAGTAGGCAAACACACCGATAGTTTCAAGATCACTTGTTGTGGTATACTCTTTAACAGATCTCATTACCGGAACGTTTCCTGAAAAGCTGATAGGGATATTTTCTTGGGGAAATTTGTTCGTACCCTCTTCCTGGGTACAAGCTCCCAATAACAAAGTTGCAGCAAGGAAAATGCCATACAATTGTTTCACCCTTATGCTTCTGTTTTTCGATTCATGTTTCTT
>ENA-OQDD01000031-OQDD01000031.1-human-gut-metagenome-genome-assembly--contig:-NODE-31-length-47972-cov-2.754436_pt1 | contig 47972 bp, 57 predicted proteins | sample MGYA00242507_ERZ504598 | MGnify/ENA primary metagenome ERZ504598 (study PRJEB26092, sample SAMD00036318) | human gut metagenome | host: Homo sapiens | study: EMG produced TPA metagenomics assembly of...
CGCTAATTTACGCATTTCCTGACTTTTTTTAAAATTCATGATTTTTTCCTCCTGCTAAGCAATTTAGACGTAAGATTATTCGAGAAATCAACCTGTTTGTACACCAGTACATCATTTTCGAAATAACCAGAGCATTTTTCAAACATGTGCTAAAATATATATGGTAATTTTTTATTATGAAACGATAAACCATACGATCGTTGCTCCAACAATTCCTACTAAACCAACAATCGTTTCCATCACTGTCCATGTTTTCAGATTTGTCTTTTCATCAACTTCAAATAAAGATTTGGAAAGCCAGAAACCGGAGTCATTTACATGGCTGAAGGCTGTTCCTCCTGCTGCAATCGCGATAGTAAGTGTTGCAAGCTGCAACTGTGAAAGACCTGAAACCATAGGCATGAAAGCGATGATACCTGCTGCCATAGTCATAGATACTGTAGCCGATCCAACAGACACTCTGACCGCCGCTGCTACCAGAAATGCCACCACTAGCTGAGCCGGTTTCATAAACGGAATATTATTTCCGGCAAATTTTCCAAACACCGGTCCTGCCAGGATCATTGCCGGGATTCCAATAATAATTCCAAGAATAATAACATAACTAAGTTCTACATTCAGCATCTCTGCCACCAGAACCGGTCCCGGTGTCGGTGGTACAAAAGCATGACCAATCGCAAGGCCCGCCAGTAATGGGATAGAATAACAGAATACTGATTTTCCTGTTTTTCGCGCAATACCAAATGCAACCGGGATCAGAATCAGAAGTCCGGATTCAAAAATACGGGCATTCCAACGATCAGACCAGTGATTCCAAGTGCCCACGGAGCTTTTTCTCACCAAATACCTTTAACAGTGTGTCCGCAATGACTTCCACACCACCAGATACCTGTAGAATCGCTCCAAACATAAAGCCCAGACCAATCAGAATCGCAATTGTCTGCAGAGTTGTACCAACACCTTCCGCTAATGTATCTGTAATCATGTCGAATGGCATTCCTGCCACCAGACTATGATCAGCGCAGATGACATGATCGCGATAAAAGGTTGTACTTTACAATACAGCAAATCCCAGAAGCGCACCTGTAATCAGCCTTTCTGGAGAAGCAACAAAGTCACTCATTATAAATTCCTCCTGATGAATATGTGTTGTAACTATTTTTATATTTCCGGCGCCTTGCTTGATCATGGCTACACTATAACAATTGGATTTTCAGCTTTCAATACATATGACGTATGTATATTTTTTTTCTGCAAAACGACAAAAACAGGCGGTGATTTTTCCTTGTTCACCGCCTGTTTTTTGTATATTTTTACTATCTTTCATTAAAAAACGTTTTTATAACATTCAATACGTCTGATGTATTTACATTATTATTCTTGTTTGATTGATTAATAGCAGATGTACTTATATATCATCTGGTTCATGATTTTTTCTTACTTTTTTCCAGAAATTCCATGATTACCTGCCGGTTATAGGTCAGGTGCATATTCATGGCACATTTTGCCCCTACAGGATCTTTATGTTCAATAGAGTTAACAATTGCCCTGTGTGTTTCCAGAGTTTCCTGCATCAGAGTTCTGTATGTGATATTGGCAAATATCACAACTGATGTATTGATTACAGGGATCAGACGCTCTACTACCATATTTCCACTGAGTTTCGCCAGATAACTATGGAATTCTATATCTTTCTGGATATGATTATACCCTTGCTTGTATAGCCTCTCAACTTCATTACATAATTCACGAAGTTTCGCAATCTGTTCCTTCGTTGCCTTTCTACATGCCCATGTGACAATCTCCGGTTCAATCATCAGACGGACATCAAAAAGATCTAATGCCAGCTGATATCTGTCTTTTATCTGCCCAAATCCCAGAACATCATTCTCCATATAAACTGTACTGATCACATAAGTTCCGTCTCCACGCCGCACTTCCAGAATCCCACGGCTTACCAGCCCCTTCACAGCCTCACGAATTGTACTTCTTCCTACATCAAATATCCCAGCAAGCTCAAATTCATTTGGAATTTTCTCACCAATTGCAATTTGATTATCTAAGATGTACTTCATTAGCTGATCCTCGGTTTGCTGACCAAGAGTCTTTTTTATCTGTACTTTTTTCTGACTCATTGTTTTCTCCTTATGAAAAAGAAGTATTCTGCTCCAGGTATTTCTTCAATGAAGAGACATACAGATTCCCCACCTTGCTGAGAATCGAATTCTTTCTGGTAATATAGCCAATCTCCATGTCGCTGTTCTGGTTCTGCTCATCCCCTTCGAAGGGAATTGCCAGATAGTCACTGCCATTCAGCTCCTCACAGATAATCCCTGAACACAGGGTATAGCCATTGAGTCCTACCATCAGATTCAGCATAGTTGCACGGTCTGAAGCCTTAACTGTTCTGGAATATTCATTGGTAGACAGAATCTCCTCTGACAGATAAAACTGCTCTTATCTCCCTGTTCGGAAGGACAAGCAGGGGTATTTAGCCAGCTGGCTGTAGCTGATAGATTTCTCATTTGCCAGTGGATGATTTTTCCACAAATATACATATGCCTGACAGTCAATCAAATGATGAAACTCCAGATTCGCAGAGTGGAGAAGCTTTAGCAGTGCCTTTCTGTTGAAATCACTGAGATAAAGTACTCCCACCTCGCTTTTCATGGTGCTGACGTCACTGATCACATCTGCAGTCTTTGTCTCCCTGATGGCAAATTCATATTCCGACACATCAAACTTCTGCACCATATCCACGAATGCTTTCACTGCAAAAGAATAATGCTGAGTGGAAACGCCAAATTTCTTCTTATAGGAACCACCCTCACTGTATTTCTCAACCACACTTTCATACTGTCCGTATATCTGACGGGCATACATCAGAAATTCTGTCCCGTCATTGGTCAGTGTCACACCACGGCCGCTGCGGTTGAATATAATGATTCCAAGCTCCTTCTCAAGCTCCTTCACTGCATTGGTCAGAGAAGGCTGGGAAATATACAACGCCTCCGCAGCTTTATTTAATGAACCAGTTTCGGAAATTGTGATGATATAATTCATCTGTGTTAGTGTCATGTTGTCTCTCCCTTACATATCCTTAGATCTTTTAATCAACTTTTTTCAAAGTATTTTCTCTGGCTGTAATAATTTTACTATATCATCTGAAGTTTCTCAACATTGCAATTTCTGCAAACAAAAATCTCCTGTGCAGACATATCAAATCGATTTCCTATCTGCTTCAGAAGATTTTTTATGAAAAATAATTACAACAGTCTGAATACCTGCTCTGCAGCTGCAGCCATATTTGCTTTTGCAGTGTCCGGATCCATTGCTTCTTCCAGTGTGGAAATTCCGCGCACGATTGGAAAGAAGGCATCTATTCCTACTTCATTGCAGGCAACTGCCTCCTTCGTAACACTTCCTGCAAATGCAATGGTTTTTGCGCCATATTTCCTGCCAAGCTTCGCAACGCCCACCGGGGCTTTTCCCATGGCAGTCTGATGATCCAGACGACCTTCCCCTGTCACAACCACATCTGCATCCTTCATCTCATCCTCTATATGGACAGCATCCAGAATAAGCTGTATTCCCGGTGTCAGCTCTCCATCCAGATAATTCAGAAATGCAAATCCAAGTCCGCCTGCCGCACCTGCACCTGCTGCATTCTGGTTATCTTTACCAATCACTTTGGCAGTAACCTCTGCATAGTTTTTCATGCCTGCATCCAGAACCGGAAGGATATCGGGGGTAACTCCCTTCTGCGGTCCATAGATATAGGTAGCTCCCTGAGAACCGCAGAGAGGATTGGTCACATCACAGGCAATCCTGAAATTACACTGGGAAAGAAGTTCCTTCTTGTCTGAAATTTCTACAGATGCAATCCTTGCAAGTGCCTGTCCACCTTCCCCTACATCTTCTCCCTTTTCATCCAGAAATTTATATCCAAAGGCTCTCAGCATTCCCACTCCACCGTCATTAGTGGCGCTTCCGCCAATACCGATAATGAAGTTGCGGATACCTCTGCCGATTGCATGAAGGATCAGTTCTCCCACTCCATAGGTGGTAGCGGTCATAGGCTCCTTCTTATCTGAAAGTGTGATACCTGCTGCTGTTGCCATTTCCATAACTGCGGTATTACTTTCCCTGAGATATCCATAATATGCCTGAACCGGCTCATGATAAGGACCTGTAACTGTCACATCCACACGTTCTCCCTTCAGACCTTCGATCAGCGCATCCGTAGTTCCCTCTCCACCGTCAGCCAGAGGTTTTACGATCACTTCTGCGTCCTTTTTTGCTGCAAGAATACCTGCTTTGACAGCCATTCCTGCTTCCATGGAAGTCATACTTCCCTTAAATGAATCAACTGCAACTACAACCTTCATAGCCAAAACCTCCAACTATTTCTATTATTTAAGACGGGTGATACATATTATGTTCTTTCTCCAGTTCTTTATAAAGCTGCATACAGTTCCAGTTCTGATTATGCTCCGTCAGAACCGCCTTGTAATCCACAGGTGTACCTGCTTTCCGCAAGGTATAGAGCACCTGGTCAAACAGATTCCCGGTGATTCCTGCAAGAATCAGCATTTCCTTCTCCATCTGCTCCTGAGGTATCAGCGCTGATGGAATCTGCACCTGAAAAACGTCCTTTACTCCTGCCAGATATCCGATTGGCTGACTATAGTCTGGGGTTCTATGGTTTTAATCCGAAGCTTAAAAGGCAGCAACGCCATCTTTAACTTGCGAAGCTTCTGCTGATCCTGAAAATTTATTAATAAAATAGTTGGTTTCATATAAACACTCCTTCTGATACAAGTAAATCCCCACCCACTACTTATTGCTCTTTACAATTGAAGCAGGGACTTCCTTGATTTGGTTAAATAATTACAACTATTATACCCTCTTCACCTGCACCTGACAATCATAATAGCCTGCATAGGACTTTTTATGTCACAGGAATATTATAAAATAATTTCACTAAAGTAACGAGAATGCGACGCGCAATTAATTTATGATGTTAAGTTCAAGAAAAAAATGGGAATTACATTTCTCGAATATCAGAATGAATACCGCCTTTCCTTTATTTATCGTGATCTGATCACAACCAGAGATCCTGTTCATGTCATTCTGGAGCGGCATGGCTTTACCAATTACAAACTATTTCGCAGGATGTTCCTTGAGCACTTCGGAAACACTCCCAATCAAATAAGAAAACAGCGGGAAATATTGTAATTCACACATTATTGTGGTAAAGTAGTGTCGTGCTATTTTTCCTGAACCCGGTATCTTATCACAGTTATAGGACTCAGAAATTTTACCAGATTTGCGCATCACTCAATCCGTCTGCCAATATAGTCCTTCGGGTATCAGGAAATGAAAATAAAGAGGAGGGAACAAATGAAAAAATTCTATTCGTGGTATAAAAAACATATTACCGCAGCAATCTTTACCGGACTGATCCTGGGTATCATTACCGGACTGTTTCTGGCAAACCGTTTCGAACCGGTTCTTACCGTCACAAGTCTCATAGGAAGCATTTACATGAATGCCCTGAACATGATGATCTTTCCACTGGTCTTCTGTTCCATTATCATGGTATCTCCAGTATCGGAAATGCCCGCACAACCGGCAAGATCACAGCCGGTGCCATGATCTTTTTCCTGTGCACCACAGCACTTGCCAGCCTGGCAGGACTGATCATCCCGCGGCTGATCCATCTCGGTGAGGGTGTTAAATTCGAGATGGCAACTTCCGACATCCAGGCAACTGAGATGACCAGCATTCTGGACACCATCAAAAACTTAATCCCATCCAATCCGGTTGCAGCTTTCGCAAACGGAAATATGCTTCAGGTACTTGTATTCGCAGTTATCGTAGGCTTCACACTTATCGCCATCGGCGAAAAGGGTACTGCACTTCTGAAAGTCATCGATTCCTGTAACGAAGTCTGTCTGAAAGTCATCAGCACAGTTATGTACTTCACACCTATCGGTGTATTCTGTACTATCGTTCCTGTTGTAGAAGCCAACGGTACAGAAACCATCATTCACTGGCAACTCAGCTGATCATCCTGTATGTGGCATTCTTCGGATTTGCCCTGGTCATTTACGGCGGCTCCGTGAAATTCATCGGCAAAGAAAGCCCTGTGAAATTCTTCAAAGCAATGCTTCCTGCCGCTCTGAACGCATTCGGAACCTGTTCCAGTTCAGCGACCATTCCGATCAGTAAACAGCGTATGGAAGACGAAATGGGCGTATCCAACAAGATCACAAGTATTGCCATTCCTCTTGGCGCTACTGTAAACATGGATGCCGTATCCATCCTGATGTCATTCATGATCATGTTCTTCGCCAATGCATGCGGAATTAACGTAAGCATTTCCATGATGATCATAATCCTTCTGGCAAACGTACTCCTGTCAGTAGGAACCCCAGGAATCCCGGGCGGTGCCATCGCATCCTTCGCAGCCCTTGCAACCATGGCAGGTCTGCCTGCAGGAGTTATGGGCGTTTATATCAGCATCAATACACTCTGCGATATGGGCGCAACCTGCGTCAATGTTATCGGAGACATGGCAGGAATGTGTGGTTCTGAAGGAAAAAATTAAAATTGGAAGATTAAACGCAAAAAGAAAAGCTATTGTTTCTAATCGATTTAATGCCAAAAAGTTGCTGTACATTTCTATAACTGAAACGCACAGCAACTTTTTATTTACAGCAATCTTTTTCGTCACGTTAATCTACACCGAATAACTGCTCCCAGTTTATTGGTTAGACTGCTATCTGGTCTATTTCTTTAATCCGGTTGTAACCTTGCAGTTAGTTACCTTAAGGCTTCCTTCAGAAGCAAAGAGTGACAGACTTTCTCCCGGACGTTTATATGCTCTTGCATTTAATGCAACACCGTCTACATAGATTGTAGCAATTGTATCATCTACGATCATTTTAATATTGTACTTTTTACCAGGTACCAGCTCCAGCGGTCTCTCCAGTCCGATATTCTGGTTTGCAGGCCATGGCCAGTTTGGTTTTTTCTCAAATACATATCTGTCTTCTGTTACATTAAATACGAACTGATAAGACTCAGCCTTATCCTCATCTTCATAGAATCTCACACCGAAAGTTCTAGTTCCTTCTGTGAATTCCACATCTGCTTCGAATTTGAAGATATCTCCTGTATCTTTTGCAACTACTTTTTCTGTACTCTTAGTTGGAGTATCAATTACAAAATCTTCTGTCTTTTCTTCTTTATCAAATGCATTCCATACAGTTTCCGGAATTCTTACACCAAGAGTTCCATCTTCTCTCTGGTAAACCTCATGTGCCATAAATGTTCCTGCCCAGATGAAGTTATTGTCATCATCATCCTGATCCTTGGTAGCAACCCAGCCAAAGAGGATTCTCTGTCCGTTCAGTTCAAAAGTACGTCCTGCATAATAAGATCTGCCGTCAAATGCATCATCTTTCGGTGCGATCCATGGACCTTCCAGACTCTTGCTCATACGGTATACCATTTTACTTCTGTCACTGTATTCTGTCACAATATGATACCACCAGTCACCAATCTTAAATAAGTCTGGCATCTCATGCATAGTATAGAGATCCGGTGCCCAGAAATCTCCTTCAAACTTCCAGTTTTTCAGGTCTTTAGATGTGAATTTAACAGTTCTTCCTGTCTGTCTTGTCTTTGGTCCCTGTAATCTTGCACCAAGGATCAGCAGATACTGATCATTTTCCTCATCGCGGATCACCCATGGATCTCTCCAGTCATCCGGGTCATAGCCTTCCTGTGGAGTGAAGGTAAGTGCATCCTGAGTTTTGTGCCATGTTACAAGATCATCACTGTATGCATGCATCAGAACCTGAGATGGTTTTCCAAGTGCCGGATAATCACGGTTATAACCTGTATAGAAAATATGATACTGTCCTTCTGCCTCGAAAACACTTCCTGCAAAGATAAACTGATCCTGTTCTTCATCTGTTCCTCTCGGAATTGCCACGCCTTTATCTTCGTAATGTACAAAATCAGAAGTTGTTGCCAGATCCCAGCCAAATGGTTCTCCAAATGGTCCCGGTTTTCTGGTATCTCTCTGATGATATAAATAGAATTTATCTCCATGTCCAAATGGCATGCAATCGCCAAACCATGTTCCCGGGAACTGATAGTATAATTTCTGCATAGTCTTAATCTCCTTTTTATACTTTATTTCACTTTACAGGCCTGCTTGTACTTTTCCGGCAAGCCTGTTATTTACTCATAAATCAAACTACTGTTATCAGGTAATTCTTGCATATTATCAACCTTTTACTGCACCTGCTGTCATACCTGCCAGCATCTTCTTGCTGCTGAAGAAGTAGAAAATAAATACCGGAAGTACTGTTACAGTGATGGCTGCAAATGTACCACCCCAGTCTGTCAGTCCCATGCTTCCTACGAAGTCATTTAAACCAAGTGTAATGGTTTTCATATCTGTAGATCTGGTAAATGTATAAGCATTAATATACTCATTCCAGCAGAATACTGCCTGCATGGTTGCTACTGTGATAATAGAGTTCAGTGACATCGGAACCACCATCTTAAAGAAACATCCTATCGGTGAACATCCATCAATGATCGCTGCTTCCAGCATTTCTTCAGGGAAGAATTTGCTGAATGAATAAAACAGCTGAATGGAATAAGACAGTGAAAAAGCAATCTGTGGCAAAATAATTGCCGGGTATGTATTGATCAGTCCCATCTTATTAAAAATAGTAAACAATGGAATCAGTGCAACCTGCATAGGAAGCATCAATCCAAGAAGGAAATAATTAAGGACAAATTTTCTGCCTTTGAATTTGATTTTGCTTAATGCAAATCCAGCCATCAGTGCAAATAAAAGCAGAGGAATCAATACACCGATCAAAACAATGATACTGTTTTTAAAATAAGTCAGCATATGGCTTTTTGTAAAAACATTGATAAAGTTTGTCAGCACCCATTTTGACGGGAGTGCATATGCCGGTAACTGTCTGAAATCATCCAGTGACTTAAAGCTTGAAGTAAATACATAGAAGAAAGGATAAACTGCATCACAACAAGGATTAATGCGATAACCCATTTAATGATGCTCGGAATGGTTGTTTTTTTCTTTTTCATTCGTCATCCCCTCCTCCTGTAAATTTACGGAATAACATTCCAACTACCATACAGATGATTACGATCATGATCGCTACAGAACTTCCGTAACCATATTTCATACTGCTGAACGCCTGTTTATACATATAAGTTGTCATAAGTTCAGAAGCATTTCCCGGTCCTCCATGTGTTAACAGATAAGAGAACTCGAAAGATCTCAGGGATCCATTCAGTACCAGCAGACAGTTTGCAATGATAACCGGTTTAATATAAGGAATTCTTACATAAAGATATTCCTGCCATGTTGATGCTCCATCGATCAGTGCTGCTTCTCCCAGTTCATCCGGAACACCGATCAGTGCTGCATAAAAGATAACCATATACAGTCCCAGGTATTTATATGCTTCTACAAAAGCTGTTACATACAGTGAAATCTGAGGATTGGAAATCCACTCCATCAGTTTCAGAGATGGATCGATGAATGATAATACCTGATTCACAATACCGGTTGGAGTTACTGATAATAACTTTGTAAAAATCTGGCAAATCGCTACAGAAGAGATAACTACCGGAATATAATACAGAGTCTGTAAAGCAACTCTTCCTTTTTTAATACGACTGAGGAGAATCGCAAATAATAATCCTCCAAATACCTGAATTGCCACATTAATTACAGTATAAACAAGAGTATGCCCTATTGTAGCTCTGAAAACTTCATCCTGCGTAACAAGTTCTATATAGTTTTTTAATCCTACAAATACTTTCTCTCCAACACCACCCCAGTCAAAAAAGCTATAATAACCAGCCCATATGATGGAAACAATTACAAATGCTGTATAAATAAGAAATGCTGGAAAGATGAATAAAAGGATGACTGACTTTTTTCCAAATGCTTTCTGCACAGTTCTTCCTCCTCTCTTTCTCTGAAAGAGACTGACAAGGCAGCTGTCAGTCTCTGTTTATTATTATTGAAAAATCACTTACTTTTTACAAAAGAATCACAGGTTTCGATAAATTCATCCGGAGTGGTAATTCCCTGAGCCAGTTTCTGCTGTTCATCTGCAATTTGGGTCAGATTTTCTGAATCAAGCTTATCATCCCATGAGGTCCATGCTGTTTCAGCATTTTCAAATAACGGCTGAAGATCATAGAAAAGCTGTGGAAGTCCTTCTGGAATATCATCGTTAAACGGTGAGAAAATATTTCCTTTGTTGTAACAAGCCTCTGAATAATGTTCACATGCATAATCAAAGAATTCCTGCATAGTGTCGTCATATGTAGCCTTATTATATCCAATACCAAATCCTGCGTGAATTGGAATATTTGTCTCCATATTATCCATTTCTTCTGTGTCAGGCACAGGGAAAAATCCTATCTGACCTGCATCATACATATCCTCAGCAAGATTGATCTGACCTGAACCACTGTAGAAAATTCCACCAGTGCCACCATAGAATAAGTTTGTGGCTGAAGTGTAATCTACACTTGCAAATCCTGGTTCAAAATATCCTTTTGTTCCAAGATCATAAACCAGATTTACACCATATTTGGCAGCTTCATTTTTGGCAAAAGAGTCTGTTCCAGCCTGATATCCAGTGATAAATTCCGGACCTGTTACTCTCCATGGAGAGAATGAAAGATATCTCATAATCTGCCATACATCTGAACCACCGATAATAACCGGAATTTCTCCTATATCCGCAAGTTTCTGACAGTCTTCTTCAAATTCTTTCCATGTTGTCGGAGTTTCTTTAATACCGGCTTTTTCAAAGAGATCCTTCCTATACATAAAGAATTCACAATATAATCCCTGTGGGAAAAGATACAAATTACCATCATCTGCATCTGTAAGGAAATCTCGTACCGCACCATTCATCTTATCCGCATATCCATTTCGATCTAACTCAGCACCTAAATCCACTAATGCATCAATGTCTTTACATGCTTTAGAAAGTGTTCCATTGGGGCATCCGAAGATATCTGGTAATGTATCACTATTGATATACATCTGTAATTTCGTAAAATAATCTTGTTTATCATTAACCATTTCTATTTCATAGTCAATGCCTTTCTCATCACAGAAATTTTTCAACAAATAGTCATAAACCTGATACTGTTCTGTCGATTCTGTTGAATTTAATAAAGCAGTAATCTTCGTTCTTTTTCCATCGTCCGATTTCTTCGCAGAAGCTGTAACTGCTCCCATGCCTGTCAGAAGACTGGCTGTCATAGCTGCCGTCATGGCAAGTGATAACACTTTTTTCATTTTCCTCATTTACTTGTTTCCTCCTTTTAATTTGTGTTTCCTCGTTCTTGATGATTTTATTTTAGTCTTTTTGCCTTTTATAAACAATTGGAAATAAAAGTAAAAATAGGAGATTTGTGCACAATTTTATACTGTGCACAAATCTCCTGTTCTATCGTCAGGCAGATAAAATCATCCGCCTCGCTGCTTGCCTGATTCGGTTAAATGACTTACCTGATACAGTTAACCTCGTTGTTTATATATGTTTCCTGAATTCATTGGGCGTAATGCCGTAACGCTTTTTGAATACTTTTATGTAGTATCCAAAGTCTTTGTATCCTACCATTTCTGCGATTTCATATTGTTTATATTTATTATCTGCAATCAGTTTCTCCACCTGTTGGAACCGGACATCTGTCAGATATTCCAGAAAACTCTTTCCGGCATATTTCTTAAGAAGGCGGCTGATATAGGTTCTGCTTACATGGAATTTCTCAGTCAGATCATCCATAGATAAATCTCCTGAATAATTCTTCTCAATGTAAGAAAGAACACTCTGAACCAGTTTCCGGTTCCGTTCATCAGTTCCTTCTGTATTCTGTTTAATCAGCGTTCCAAACAGATTCAGCAGACAATTCAACACCTCTTCTGTGTTCTCGCACTGACAGATTCTTTTTATTCCATCCTGAAGCACAGAAAGATTCCAGTTTTTATTATGAATTTCACTGTCAACTGCACAGATATATGGAAATTTCATACATCCCAAAAGTAAATCCATTGCTGCAAATTTCACCGGAGATACATCTTCCGGTGCGTTTCGAAACATCTGATGAAGTTCATCCTCCGCTTTCTCAAAACTGTCCTGAAACAAAGTCATCATAAAATGTGTTTTTTCACCGGAAGTAATCACAAAGTCTGTCTGTTTTTCATATTGCAGATCTTCGTATCTGAGTATGATATTCGTACCCAGATAAACACATTGCCTGCATGCTGTCTGTGCCTTACGGTACTGTGCATTTGCCTGATATTCGTCCACTTCTACATCGCTCAATCCAAAATTCATATGTGCTTTCAGATACCGTTCTACTTCTACCTGTATCTTACTGCATGCCTGCAATGCTTTTTCCATACATACTGCGTTTTCTTCTTCCCTTTCAAACAAAAGAATAAAATTATATTCTGCAGTTGCTGTATTATAATCGCTCAAAACCTGAATTCCAAAATCATTAAAAATTTCCTCAAAAATATTGATGCATGCAAATTCCTCTATCCATTTATCTCCTGTATGGATTTATTTTCTCCAACAACTTTTCGCCCTACACACACAATATATTTCTCTATTGTCAGATTCAGAGATTCTGCCTGCTCTTTTACAACTCCTTTTCCCTGGATTCTTCCATACAGAAGATTTCCCGCAAATTTGGATCTCAGCTGCGGAACTGACCTGTTGAAATATTTCTTCAGATCCCGGATTTCCTGCTGTTTTTCCTTCCTTGCATGAATTTCCCCTGCAATCCGGGCAGCCATTGCCTTTAACTCATCATAGTCCACCGGTTTGAGAAGATATTCTTCCACACCAATGCTGATTGCTTTCTGAGCGTAGGCAAAACTGTCATATCCTGTCAGTATCACTATAACCGCATTGGGATAAATCTCATGTGCTTTTTCTGCAAAATCCAGTCCATCCATTCCCGGCATCTTCACATCTGTAAGGATCAGATCCGGTTTCGCCTGCTCCAGTTTCTCCAGCCCTTCCAATCCGTTCCTTGCAGTTGCGGATATACGGTATCCATAATCGCTCCATGGAAACGAACATAAACCATCCAGAATAATATATTCATCATCTAATATCATTACCTGCAATTCCATTATCTCTCGTCTCCCCTTTTTTTGTTATTTTCATTAACAGGTTCATCACATTTCCTGTAGGTAACTCCGACATTACCGTTCATCGGGATTTCCAGTATTACCTGTGTTCCCTTCCCCGGTTCTGATGTAATGCTCATCCTTGCCTTGTTCTGATATACATAATCCAGTCTCTTTCTCACCGCATATACTCCCAGATGGGTATGTGTCCGCTCTGCTTCATGATCTGGCTCTTCCTCTGTCCCCATCAATTTCTCCAACTGCTCCTGTGACATTCCAACGCCATCATCCTTTACTGTAAATACTGCCATTCCATCTGTAATTTCTCCTGAAACATAAAGGAAACAGTCCCATGTCGCATTTTCCACACCATGAACTACCGCATTTTCCACCAGTGTCTGAATAGTCATCTTCGGAATCTCTAATTCATTTAATCTCTCATCCACTTCAATATAAGATGTAAATTTATCTCCATATCTGGTTTCCTGTATGTAAAGATAATCCTGTACATATTTTATTTCCTCACGAATATAAACCATACTTCTTTTATTGCTGATACTTGCACGCATCAGACTGCTGATAGAAGTAACCATACGACAAATATTATCCTCACCTTTTTTTCGCGCCATCCAGTTGATTGTATCCAGTACATTATAAAGAAAATGCGGATTGATCTGTGCCTGTAAAGCCTGGAATTCAATATCTTTGTTAACTGTTTCCATCTCCACAACCTGTTTTATCAGCTGCTCTATTTTCTCTATCGTCTGGTTGAAAACAGAATTCATGGCTCCAATCTCATCCCTTCTTCCTTCCGGAAGACGGACAGAAAAGTCACCCTCCGCAAACTGCTGCATTGCTTTACTTGTACGCTTGATCGGACCAGCGATTCCCTTTGCCAGAATATTAGCAAGAAAAATACACAACATCAAACTTGCCAGAATAAGCATGATTGTCGTTTTCTGTAATCCTCTGGCTGTTTTCTGCAAGAAACTCATAGGGATCATTCCTACAACTGTAAGTCCTGTGTCAGAACTTCTCTGATATACACAGTCATAACCCTGTCCATCTGCAGTAAACAGAAATTCTCCTGTGTTGCCTGATATTTTTTCTATCCAGCTTCTGTCACTGATTGTCGCATCATTCTCTGCACTCTCTATCAGAACATTTTTGTCATTGTCCAGAAGAAAAATATGTGCAGCCAAAGAATCTCTGGCTGTGATCGTCATTTTTTTCAGATAGCTCAGCTTAATAGATGCTCTCAATATTCCCACTGGCTTCATAGTCAGAGAATCTTTGATCTGCTTTGCCATATACATCAGGCCTTCCTCAGAAGCATTATAATAAATACAGCGTCCTTTTGCCTGCTCCGCCAGTTCACAGGATGTCTGAGCGGTATTTTCATTAATCTCATGATTATTTGCCAGCAGATGATTTGCTCCGTTATAACCATACAGCTGGATATCATTCATATAAATACTTGTATATCCCTGTAAAAGCAGCCTTCTGATCTGCCCCGATCTTGAATAATAGGAATACAGCTCTGTGCCATCCGATTTATATGGTTCATCAGACTCCAATTCCTCCTGAACCGTACTGTTATTTGCAATATACTCAAATGAATTCCTCACCATATCAAAATAATGATCCAAATTCACCGACAACTCGTTCACCACTCCCGCAGACTGCTTCCTTGTCTGTTCTGTCACAATTGAAGATGCAGACATATACTGCGAAACACTGGCAGCCAACAGAACAACCAATGCTACCCCTAACGTACAATACAGAATTTTTCTCTGTATTGACAGATTAATATACCACTTCTTTAAATATTTCATCTTTCTCTTCCCTTTAATATCCCTTTATTTTTCCCGGTTTTTACTGCTACAGTCTATTTCGAACAGTGAAAAAGCCGACACACTGTTTCCAGTCAATGTATCGGCTTTACTGCTTCATTTTATTATGTTCGGAATTTTATTATGTAGGTATATTCCGTAACTTTTTCTGTTTTACAGATACTGACTGAATTCCACTTTCTCCTTATTCGGACCCTCAATGGTAAAGAATTTTACACCATTTTCCCAGAATGGCAGGAAATGAATGGTATCCTGTGTGGAGTTTAAACCAGCTTCATTAATATACTGGAAAATCTCCTCAATGTCTCTCACATCAAGCGCAACATGATCAATCGCCCCATGCTCCATCTTCGCCGCATGATTCTCATAAGTCTCCACAACCAAAGTTCCCAGCTTCAGAAAAACAACCTTCTCATTCGCTTCCTCATTCACAGTCTCAAACGCCGTCTCAAATCCCAGCTTATGATAAAACTCCACAGTTTTATCAATGTCATTTGTCGGAATCCCGATATGCTGTACCCCTGTTGAATAATTCTTTAAATCCATGATCTTTACCTCTTTCTGCTCATCTTTGTAGCTTTTACTCATTTATTTTCATAATTTTACTTATCCAATATTTAATATTTTATTTTTTACAATATACGCAGAAAATCATTCAATTGTCAAGAGTAACAACTGATTCTTTTCACTTGACCCCTCCGCTCCCACCACCTCATCCATTTTCTCTTACACAGCCAATAGCCAGCGCGAAGCAGCATCTCTCTGCAGGTGAATCTGGAGGGGGCTTAGTAACTCTTAGGCGGAGAAAATCCGCGTTATGAAGAAAAATAGCAACCTGTCTGAGCGGAGTCTGCGACGGAGCGAGTTTTGCATTTTTCTTCATGCTTTTAGCGGATTTCCCCCACCTTAGAGTTACTTAGCCCCCGGAACTGAACCTGCAGAGAGATGCTGCTTCGCGCGTCCCCTCTTGCGCTGTGTACGCCCCACACCAACAAACTTCCCCCAAATACTTACAAAAACCTCTTGACTTTCAAAACAAACAGCGTTAAAATTGCTTTAGCTTTTTAAACAGCTAAACCTATAACGCATAAATTCAACGAAGGGAACCAGTAAAAACAGTCCCCCTGTCCTCAGAGAACTGCAGTCCGGTGAAATGCAGTGACAGACCTGTTTCGAATATCATCCCCGAGAAGGAAAGCCGAACCCTTGAATACAGCCATCACAGATATTGCCATATTCACAGTAAGCTTCCCCGGCCGCCCCCCGTTACAGGAGCCGCGTATATCGGTACGTTGCAGAATCGTACTTGTTTCAAAGGTGAAACAGGGTGGTTACGGAATATCATATGTCCGTCCCTGCGTGGGGCGGACTTTTTTATGTTATAGGAAATTACTCCATAATATTCCTATAACATAAAAAGCCCTGACACACGAGACATACTTTCTTTTCCAGGCTGTCGATCTGAAACCGAAACACCACTTCTGTTTTTCGCAGACAGCAGAATTCACCACAGATGAAAAATGTAACTAATCACACATTATAACCATTACACTCCATCTGCCTTGAATCTGCTCCAAATTCTGAAAAACAGCAGCAAATTTTTGAGAGGAGTAGAGAGCATGAAAATCTACAAAAAAATCATGAACGCACTGGCTGCAGTAGAAAAGATCGTCCTTGTGATCTCCACACTGCTGATCCTGGTGCTGACTGTGGGAAACGTATTTTCCCGTAAAGTCATCCACCGTTCCTGGTCCTTCACAGAAGAACTTGTAGTAGCGGTATTCGTACTCATCACCCTGCTGGCAGCCGCACTGGCCTGCCGCGAAGGAGAACTGGTCAGCCTGACACTGGTCACAGACCGCCTTCCAAAGAAACTGAAGAAACCATCCGTAATTCTGATCACAGTCCTGAGCATCATCTTCAGCGTCATCCTTTTCAAATACGGAATGGACAAGGTTATCACCCAGCTTCAGAACGGAAAAAGAACCTTCGTATTAAACTGGCCTGAATGGATCTTCTGGTCCTTCGTACCCATCGGTGCAGGATGCATGATCCTTCACTTCATTGAATTCTGTCTGGACTTCTGCTGCAAAACAGGCAGCACAGACAATACTGACAACAACGCAAACACAATCACAACAGACAAAAAGGAGGGCAAATAAATGATCAGTGCAATCTTATTTATCTCCTTCTTCATATTCCTGGTCCTGGGTGTACCCATCGGAATCTGCCTCGGACTTTCCTCCGTATGCGCGATCCTCTACTCCGGTACATCCCTGACGATCGTAGCAACCAACATGTACTCAGGAATCAGTAAATTCCTGCTCCTGGCAATCCCATTCTTCGTACTGTCAGGAAACATCATGGCAAAAGCCGGTATCTCCAAACGACTGATCAATTCGTTGATACCTGCGTAGGACACAAAAAAGGCGGTATCGCATCGTATGTGTTATCGTAGCCTGCTTCTTCGGCGCCATCTCCGGTTCCGGCCCTGCAACTGTTGCAGCCCTTGGCGCTGTACTGATCCCTGCCATGGTAGAACAGGGCGGTTTCTCCGCACCATTCTCCACAGCTGATGGCTACCTCAAGCTCCATCGCCATTGTCATCCCGCCAAGTATCGCCTTCGTTGTATATGCCTCCATCACGGGCGTATCCATCGCAGATATGTTCATGGCAGGTATCGTACCAGGTCTTCTTATGGGCGTGGCACTGGTAATCGTAGTAATGCTGGAAGCAAAGAAACACAACATCAAACCATCCAGAGAAAAAGCCTCAGGCAAAGAACGCTGGGACGCTTTCAAAGATGCTTTCTGGGGATTCCTGATGCCGATCATCATCCTGGGCGGTATCTACGGCGGTATCTTCACACCAACCGAGGCAGCAGCCGTATCCGTTGTATACGGTCTCTTCGTAGGTATGGTCATCTACCGCGAGGTTTCCATCCGCGATATGTTTGACATCCTGGTAGACTCAGCAAAAACAACCGGCGGTATCATGCTCATCGTAGCAAGTGCCTCCCTGTTCTCCTTTGTATGTACCAAATTCGGTATTGCAGATGCAGCCTCCAATTTACTTGGAAGCATCGCACATAACCAGTTTACCTTCCTGCTGATCGTAAATATCATCTTCCTGATTGCAGGATGCTTCATCGATGCAAACTCCGCTATGTACATCTTCATCCCGATTATGCTTCCTGTATGTAAGGCTCTTGGATACGATATAGTAGCATTCGGTGTTATGGCAACTGTAAACCTTGCAATCGGACAGGTAACTCCTCCTGTAGGCGTAAACCTTTTCGTAGCAATCAGCATCAAGATCAAAAAAGGTCTGGAAGTTACTCTGCAGGAGATCTCAAGGGCAGTTGTGCCAATGATCGCAGCCTGCGTTGCAGTTCTTCTGATCGTTACATACATCCCGATCACCTCCACTTTCCTTCCGAAAGCTCTTGCAAAAGAAGGCTCCTACACAGGTGATCAGTCCTCCGCTTCCTCTGACACAGCTTCCAAGGAGGCAGGAGACGGCAATAACTCCTTTGACACAATCGCAGATTACAGCGACCTTGACTGGCCGGAAATGACCTGGAACTTCGCATGCTCCACTACTGAGACAAGTACATGGGCTGATGGCGGACGTAAGTTCGGTGAACTGATGGAAAAAGCCACAGGCGGCAAAGTCAAAGTCAACATTTACGCTGCTGACCAGCTTACAAACGGCAACCAGTCCGAAGGTATTCAGGCTCTGATGAATGGGGACCCGGTTCAGATCTCCATGCACTCCAACCTGATCTACTCTGCATTTGATCCACGTTTCAACGTTGTTTCTCTTCCGTTCGTCTATGATTCTTACGACGATGCAGATGCGAAATTCGATGGCGAAGCAGGTGCAAAGCTGAAAGAAATCCTCAGTGAGTACGGACTCCACTGCATGGGTATTGCAGAGAACGGTTTCCGCGAAATCACAAACAGCAAACATGAGATTAAATCTGTAGACGATATGAAGAACCTGAAGGTTCGTGTAGCAGGCTCCAACCTTCTGATGGAATGCTACAAGAGATGGGGCGCTGATGCCACAAACATGAACTGGTCTGAAACTTACACAGCACTTCAGCAGAACACAGTAGAAGGTCAGGAGAATCCGCTTCCCGCTATCGACGCTGCAAGTGTTCAGGAGGTTCAGCCTTACTGCTCTATGTGGGATGCAATTTATGACTGCCTGTTCTTCTGTATCAACGAAGACATCTACAACAGTCTCACACCACAACAGCAGGAAGTTGTTGACGAGGCAGGACAGAAAGCAGTTGAATATGAACGTTACATCAACCGCTCCGGAGATGACGAGATCAAAGAACGCTGGGCAAGCCAGAACGGTGTAACAATCACAGAAAAAGAAGACATGGACATCGACTCCTTCAAAAAAGCAGTTGACGGTATCGATGACTGGTTTGTAAACGAACTGAAGAGCCAGGGCTATGACGATGCCCAGGATCTGGTTGATCTTTTCACAAAGGATTCCTTCAATACAGTGGAAGATTACAGTGATCTGGACTGGCCGGAAACAACCTGGAACTTCGCTTGCTCCACTACTGAGACAAGTACATGGGCTGACGGCGGACGTAAGTTCGGTGACTGATGGAAAAAGCTACAGGCGGAAAGGTTAAAGTCAATATTTATGCAGCTGACCAGCTTACAAACGGCAACCAGTCCGAAGGCATCCAGGCTCTGATGAATGGGGACCCGGTTCAGATCTCCATGCACTCCAACCTGATCTACTCCGCTTTTGACCCACGTTTCAACGTTGTTTCTCTTCCATTCGTCTATGATTCTTACGACGATGCAGATGCGAAATTCGACGGCGAAGCAGGTGCGAAGCTGAAGGAAATCCTGGGTGAGTACGGACTCCACTGCATGGGCATCGCAGAAAACGGTTTCCGTGAACTGACTAACAGCAAACGCGAGATTAAATCTGTAGATGATATGAAGAACCTGAAGGTTCGTGTAGCAGGTTCCAACCTTCTGATGGAATGCTACAAGAGATGGGGCGCTGATGCCACCAACATGAACTGGTCAGAAACTTACACAGCACTTCAGCAGAACACGGTTGAAGGTGAGGAAAATCCACTTCCTGCTATTGACGCAGCAAGCGTTCAGGAGGTTCAGCCTTACTGTTCCATGTGGGATGCAATTTATGACTGTCTGTTCTTCTGCATCAATCAGGATATCTACGACGGCCTCACACCACAACAGCAGGCAGTTGTTGATGAATGCGGTCAGAAGGCAGTTGAATACGAACGTTACATCAACCGTTCCAGCGACAATGAGATTAAAGAACGCTGGGAATCCAAAAACGGCGTAACCTTCACAGAGAAAGCTGATATGGATATCGATTCCTTCAAGAAAGCTGTAGACGGCGTAGACGACTGGTTCGTAAATGAGCTGAAGAGCCAGGGCTACGAAGACGGCCAGGATCTGGTTGATCTGTTTACCAAATAATCCTTACGGTTACAAAACTCCATAAAAATAAATGAACAGGGTATGAAGTTTCATCAGATTACGATGAACTTCATACCCTGTTTTGTTTTTAATAATATAGAACGTAAAGTACTTGATATCTTCTATTTTTCACGTTATACTGAACAAATATAATTGAACAGACCCGGATGCAAAGTTTCGACCCCTGCCCTCCAGTTTCACGAAAGGAGGGTGATGCCCGATGAACACAATGGAAGTCCTTACTTTATTGTTAGTAATTTTTACGGCATTGACTTACATAGATCAACATAAAAAGAAATAAGCATCCCACCGCCCAAAGTTGGATGCTTAATTTCTTTACTCATTAATTATACCGAGGGCAACCGGAACACGCTTCCGGTCATCTTCTAAGTAGATTATACAATGGGGCACTTGATTTTCAAGTGCCCTTTTTATAAAGTAAAGCAGACATTCGCAATCCGCTTCGCGACCTGCGTTCAAATCTCAGATTTTCAGATAGGATTTAATTTTCTCCTCATGCAGTTCTTCTCCAATCACGATCAGGACCTCCTGTCCTACATGAAGCGGTCGGATTGTAATTTCATTCTTCGTAGCATTTAATTCAATCCACTGCCGTCTATCGCACTCTGCCCATGCAGATAGTCCAGAACCGTCTTCGCTGTCACTGTCTACTCTCATAAATCCCTTCATCCGGAACACACGCCCGCATTCAGAATCAGACAGAATCTTCTCAGCTGCTTCCCGCAGCTCCTTCTCAGTCATCTTCACATTCATAAAGTACAGAGAAGTAAAGGCATCCTCTGCCTCAAACTCCGGTTTCCTGTAGCTTGCCATCACATATCCACAGGATGCGATTCTGTCAAAGTCCTCTTTCGACATCTCATCCCAATTCTTGTGGATAATATTAACTGTATCCACATCATCCATTTCACAGCAAAATCTCCTGCTGCAATGAACCTTCTCCAACGCCTGATTCACATGCTTAATCGTACCCTGGATTTCCTCGGGTGATGCGTCCTGGCTCTTGCTCATCACAATGCATCCGGCATCTGCCACCTCAGAAGCCAGAATGAAATCCGCCTCCTCTGACAGATCACGCTCCAGCTTAGAATCCACAATTGCAATCACATTCCCAATCTGATACCAACGATTTAACGGCTCCTCATGAAGAATATCAAAGAACTCATCCACATCAAAAATCCCAGACGGCTCCACGATCACACGATCATAACCGCACATACCCATAGCAATCAGTTTCGTCTTAAATCTCCTCCTGTGGCAGTCCTTATCACACCCTCCTGAGATCATCTCCAGCTCACAGTTCTCTCCCATCAGATCCTGAAGCAACATCATATCCACATTCACAGCCCCGTAATCATTCTCCAGAATTCCAATATTATTACCAGCATCCATCAGATACTGCGCATACTTCCTGATAAACGTCGTCTTCCCTGAACCAAGAAAACCAGTGATCAGATCTATCTTTACCATCGTATATCTCTCCCTTGCTGCTGCATAATTTTTCTTTTTTATTCTTAAACCGGAACTTCATCATCTGTGATCCACATACCTGTACGATCATAGCATTATAACGCAGAAAACGCAACGCCCGCAAAGAAAGACCACAATTATTCATGTTCTGAAATAATTGCAGTCTTTCTGATAGTTCCTTATGACAATTCCAGCTTACCAGTATAAAGCTGATAATAAGTTCCTTTTAACTTAATGAGGTCTTCATGGTCGCCTCTTTCAATGATCTTTCCATGATCCAGTACGATGATGGCATCGCTGTTTCTGATGGTTGAAAGTCGATGGGCGATCACAAATACAGTACGGCCTTTCATCAGGTTATCCATACCTTTTTGTACAATACTCTCTGTACGGGTATCAATACTTGAGGTTGCTTCATCCAGGATCAGTACAGGCGGATTGGCTACTGCTGCTCTTGCAATGGAGAGAAGCTGGCGCTGTCCCTGGGACAGTTCCTCACCGTCTCCGCTTAACATGGTATCATATCCTTTTGGAAGCATTTTGATAAACTGGTCTGCATGAGCCAGTCTTGCTGCCTCGTATACTTCCTCATCTGTAGCATCCAGTTTACCGTAGCGGATGTTTTCTTTAATAGTTCCTGTAAACAGGTGAGTATCCTGAAGTACGATTCCCAGAGAACGTCTCAGGTCGTCCTTCTTAATCTTGGTAATGTTGATTCCATCGTAACGGATCTTACCTTCCTGAATATCGTAGAAACGGTTGATCAGGTTTGTGATTGTTGTCTTTCCTGCACCTGTGGAACCTACGAAAGCAAGTTTCTGTCCCGGCTTGGCGAAGAGACTGATGTCTTTCAAAATAACTTTGTCCGGGTTATATCCGAATGTAACATCTTCGAATCGGACATCTCCTGTCAGTTCTGTATAAGTAACGGAGCCATCTGCAGAATGTGGATGTTTCCATGCCCACATGCCTGTTCTCTCTTTGCATTCTGTGATATTGCCGTTGGCATCCTTTCTTGCATTAACAAGTTCTACGTAACCTTCATCCTCTTCCGGCTTCTCGTCAATGAGCCTGAAGATACGTTCTGCACCTGCAAGTGCCATAACAATGGCATTAAACTGCTGTGCCACCTGCATGAATGGCTGGGTAAAGCTCTTGGTGAACTGTAAATAGGAAGCCATAACACCGAGGGTGATGCCGCCCACACCTGTTACAGAGAGAAGTCCCCCAAGTACTGCTGTCAGTACGAACTGCAGGTTACCGATGTTACCGATCACCGGTCCCATCATATTTCCGTATTTATTGGCATTTGCGGAGCTCTTGAAAAGTGCTTCATTGAGTTTGTCGAATTCTTCTTTTGATTTATCTTCGTGGTTGAAAACTTTTACCACACGCTGACCATTCATTCGTTCTTCCACGAAACCGGTCACATCTGCCAGAGATACCTGCTGACGGATGAAATATTTGCCACTGTTGGAACCAATCTTACTGGTAACCTTCAGCATAATAAAAATGATCACAACTGCCAGAATCGTAAGCAGCGGACTTAACAATAACATGGAAATAAAGGTAACCACGATCGTAAACAGTGCCATCAGTGCCTGCGGGATCGCCTGGCTGATCATCTGTCGCAGGGTATCTGTATCGTTAGTATAAAGGCTCATGACAGATCCGTTTGTATTCTGGTCGAAGTAACGGATCGGAAGAGTCTGCATATGCTCGAACATATCATCACGGACACTCTTAAGAACACCCTGACCGATATAAACCATCATTCGGGTATAAATAAATGTGGCAATCACACCAAGTGCAAAAATACAGCCAAGAACTGCAAGTGCTTTATAGAGTTCTGCGAAATTCGGATCTGTCTGTCCGATCAGCGGGATGATAAAGTCATCCAGCAGAAATTTCAGGGACAGGGATACTGCAATACTTGCTGCGGAACTGATAAAGATGCAGATAAATACGATGATAAACTGTATCTTATGGGTTCCTGTCATATATTTCAGAAGTCTTTTGGCAGTTTGGATGGTGTTCTGATCTAATTTTTTCTTCTTATTCATCGTCTCCGCCTCCTTTGACCTGTGATTCATATACTTCTCTGTAAATATCATTTGTCTTCAGCAGTTCTTCTGAAGTACCCACACCTGCGATCTTACCGTCATCCAGTACGATGATCTGATCTGCATCTTCAATAGAAGAAACTCGCTGTGCGATAATAATCTTTGTTGTGTTCGGGATCTCCTCGCGGAAAGCCTTACGTATCAGGGCATCTGTTCTTGTATCTACAGCACTGGTAGAGTCATCCAGGATCAGGATCTTCGGTTTCTTGAGAAGAGCCCTTGCAATACACAGACGCTGCTTCTGACCGCCGGATACGTTGTTACCACCCTGAACGATCATTGTATCGTAGCCATCCGGGAACTCACTGACGAATCCATCTGCCTGGGCCAGCTTACAGACCCTCCGAACTTCTTCCTCACTGGCATGTTCATCACCCCAGCGAAATATTGTCATAGATGCTTCCTGAGAACAGCACATTTTTTTGAAGTACCATGGAAACCTGGTCACGAAGTACTTCCAGATTGTAGTTGCGTACATCCACGCCTCCCACCTGGACATTACCCTTTGTGACATCATAGAGTCTGGGGATCAGCTGCACCAGGGTAGACTTTGCACTTCCGGTTCCGCCGATGATACCTACTGTCTGACCGGATTTAATATGAAGATTTACATCCTTCAGGGAAAGATTTCCTCCCTCTCCTGCATAGCTGAAATCTACATGATTAAAGTCAATGGAACCATCTGCCACATTCTTTACTGCATCAGCTTTATCCTGCATCTCAGGAACTTCATCCAGAACCTCTACAATACGGTCTGTGGATGCTTCTGCTATCATGATCATAACAAACACGAAAGTTACCATGTTCAGGGACATGAGAATCTGAAGTGCGTAGACAATGATACTTGTCAGCTCACCGGTTTCCATGCCACCGAGAACAATTCCTCTTCCGCCAATTGCAACAATGATAATGATTACAGTATACATGGCAAACATCATAACCGGTGAGTTCCATGCAACGATTTTCTCTGCTTTAGTAAACAGATTATAAACATATCTGGAAATTCCATGGAATTTCTCAATCTCATAGTCCTCTCTTACGAAAGCCTTAACTACACGTGAGGCATTTACATTCTCCTGAACGGAATTGTTCAGGTTGTCATATTCATCAAAGACCTTGATGAAATGCGGATGTGCCTTTTTCGCAATAAAGATCAGTGTACCGCCAAGGACAGGAACAACTATCAGGAAAAGCATTGCGATCGGTTTGTTGATCGTCAGTGTCATAATCCATGACAGGATGATCATAAACGGTGCCCTGGCAAGAAGGCGGATACTCATCATGTATGCCTGCTGTACATTTGTGATATCAGTGGTCAGTCGTGTGACCAGACCTGATGTTGAAAAGTGGTCGATATTTTTAAAGGAAAAATCCTGCACCTTATAAAAAATATCGTGTCGTAAATTCTTCGCATATCCTGCTGCTGCAACTGCCGCCATATTTCCGGCCTGTACGCCGAAGAACAGGGAAAGCATTGCCATTGCAACAAGGATGACTCCACGCTGGATGATATAGCTCATATCTCCGTTTGCAATACCTACGTCGATAATCTTCGCCATCTCCAGAGGAATCAGAACTTCCATCAGTACTTCCAGGATTACAAGGACCGGAGCCAGTACAGACTGCTTCTTGTATTCCCGGACTGAACGTAAAAGTTTCTTATTCATCTTCGTCAATGTCCTCCTTATGTCTCGTTATTTCTGTTAAAAATCATTCCTGCTATCGCAAGATTTTTTCCGGTTTTCATACATCTGCCAGAGAACCTGTTTGCACAGTTCCACATCCTCCTTCGGAATTCCCCGGAGCATTTTGGCTTCGCCTTCTTCAATACTCTTTAAGATTGCAGGACGAATCTTCTCTGCTTTCTCTGTGGGAATGATCTGTTTCAGGCGTGCATCCTGTTTCGCACTCTCTCTGTAAATGTAACCGTTCTTCTCCATCAGCTTCAGGATTCCTGTCACTGTAGGTTTCCTGATCTGGAATTCCTCTTCAATATCTTTCTGATAGAGATCTCTGTGCATGGTTTCCAGAAGGATAAATTTCAGCACATGCTTCTGCATGGTCGTCAGATCGTCATTCTCCATCACCTCTGCCGGATTATGCCGTTTCATTGTATGGGATAAAATATGTATCAGCCTGCCTACATGCATCTCATTCAGCTTCTGTTTCATTTCCTCGTCTATCTCGCCGCACCTCCTAAAATCAGTACCCATACTATTGCAAAGCCATATAAATAGTTAGGTTGCTATCCATTAGTTGCCTAACTATTATATGGCTTTGGTTTTTTTATGTTCAATACTTATTTTATTGTTTCTATTTTTGTTCTTATATATGATATAGTATTAACGTTGTCCAACCAATACCGGCAACGGGAGGAGGTGATATTCTTGTCAGAAATTATTCTTTCTTTTCTTATCTCCTGTGCAGCAGGTATAATCTGCCACTATATCTGCAAATGGCTAGACGGAGATAAATAGGACAACACTAGCCTAGTGGTTGCTTGTCCACTTTGTTAAAACAAGAAGAAAGCCCTGGGAGCTGCCACTCCCAGGGCTTTCATTCTTGTTATTCTTGTCAGATTAATTATTCTTTCTTCTGCCTATTGGCATTATATCATATGCATTTTAGGAAATCAATATTCTCCTTTTAAGCAACTCAAAAATTAAATTTGCAAGGACTCTCAGAATATGTTAGAATGATTTCACTAAATAAAGCATTAAAGGATTTTCAAAAATAAAGAGGTTTCACACAAAGGAGGATTTCTATTATGTATATTACATGTCTTGACGTAGAGGGCGTACTGGTACCTGAGATCTGGATCGCATTTGCTGAAGCAAGCGGAATCCCGGAGCTGAAGAAAACCACACGTGATGAGCCGGACTATGATAAGCTGATGAACTGGAGGCTTGGTATTCTGAAGGAACATGGTCTCGGACTGAAAGAAATTCAGGATGTGATCGCAAAGATCGATCCGCTTCCGGGTGCAAAGGAATTCCTGGATGAACTTCGTTCTTTCTCTCAGGTAATTCTGATCAGCGATACTTTCACACAGTTTGCAGCACCGCTCATGGAGAAGCTTGGCAGACCTACCTTATTCTGCAACACTCTTGAAGTTGCAGACAACGGTGAGATCACAGGCTTTAAGATGAGAGTGGAACAATCCAAGTTAACTACTGTAAAAGCTTTACAGTCTATCGGATTCGATACCATTGCAAGCGGTGATTCCTACAATGACCTGGGTATGATCCAGGCAAGCAAGGCTGGATTCCTGTTCCGCAGTACAGATAAGATCAAAGCAGATTATCCGGAGATCCCGGCATATGAAGAATATGATGAACTGCTGGCTGCTATTAAGAATGCAATGAAATAAATCAGCTTTATATCAAAATATTATTGCTATTTATATTTCACATCTGGAATGGAAATTTCATTAATATAAATATCCACAAATAATAAAATCTGCAGATAAGATATCCATTATATGATATCTCCTGCAGATTTTTTGTAATTTAACCTCATAAAGCAGTTCCTGTCCAATATTCCAATTACCAAAAACATATAAAAGAACAGCTGCTTTATTTTTTATTCCGTCACATACGCCTTCACAAGCTCATACGTATTCTTCACTCCATCCATATGAGATCTCTCATAATTATGTGAAGCATAAACCCCAGGTCCGATCAGGCCATGTCTGATGTCATATCCTGCGCGGAGAGTTGCCTCCACATCAGATCCATAATGCGGATAAACATCGATCGCGAAATCCAGACCATGTGCTTTCGCTGTATTGACCAGTGCAGTGATCAGATTATAATTGTACGGACCGCCGGAATCTTTGGCGCAGATGGATACCATACGCTCTGTACATCCAAGATCAGCACCCACACATCCCATATCTACAGAAATCATTTCCGCTGTATCTGCCGGTACATAGCTTCCGCCATGTCCAACTTCTTCATATACTGTGAAAAGCAATGATACCTTACGATGCAGTGTAATCCCTTCGTCTTTCACTGCCTTCGCCAGTCCCAGCAGGATTGCTGCAGAAAGCTTATCATCTAGAAAACGGCTCTTGATATATCCACTCTCTGTGATCACAGTCCGCGGATCCATAGCAATGATATCTCCTACCTGGATTCCCAGTGCATCAATATCCTCTTTGTTTTCTACATTCTCATCCAGCAGGATCTCCATATTCTCTTCTGTCTGTTCCACTTTCTCATCTGCCACGTGCGCAGATGGTTCTGTATTCAGCACAACCCCTGTATAAACCCTGCCGTCTCTCGTATGAACAGTACAGTTCTCACCATCAGCAGTTCTCCACTGATGTCCGCCCAGAGTTGTAGGACGGAGGCGTCCGTTATCTTTTATGGAGCGTACCATTGCACCAAGAGTATCAATATGAGATGCCAGGACCAGCGGATTTCCCTCTCCTCCGATCGTCACGAGCACATTTCCCTTATTGGAAAGCTCCGGCTCATATCCCATTTCTTTCAGTGTTTCCATCAGATACTCTGCCGCCTTTTCCGTATAGCTGGACGGGCTTGGGATTGCAGTTAATTTCTTTAACTGTTCCCCGATAAACTCAAGATTTTTTTCCATATTTTTTTCCTCTCATCATTTCATACTTGATTAAGCGGATAAAATCATCCGCTCCGCTATTTGCTCATAACCGAATAACTGCTTCGCAGTTTTGATTTGATTATATCACGGCAGAAAGAAAGCGCCCTCAAGTGTTCTTCACTTCCGGCGGCATTCCATCTTACATAATATGCTCCAGCAGTTTATGTTCATATTCATTACATTCTGCGATGTCTCCAGATATCCACTCTCTGTCAGTTCCAGGATAATACTGTCTGTAGAGAGATTATGCTTCTCAAGGATTGTATGAAAATCCTCTACCAGAGCACTCTTCAGAAGCCTACTGTTCCGCCAATCTCATTAACAAGGAGATATTCATCTCCTAGAATACGGTAAACCTGCTCCCCTGTTCTGAGACTTGCACGAATACACTCCGCTACTCCACGGATGATCTGATCTCCGTAAGCAGTTCCCATTCTCTCATTTCTGATCACATTCACATCACTTACTGCTGCGAAATCCTCTATCCATATCTACAATATGTGCATGCCTGTCTTTCTGAGAATTGCTGTTTTTGATATAATCCAGGGCTTCATCCATCGTCATATTCTGGCGTTCTATGTAATTTGCCCAGTTCTCTGCATATCCCTTCTCCATCTTCAGATAGTTTCCGGAAACCTGCTTCATTCCTTCCATAGTGGAACAAAACGCATCTATCTGCATCTGCGTTTTTTCATTCCTGATATGGTCGGAATAAACCAGAGAAGACAGAACCGCCGCCAGGATCAGAAGAATATTAATAATCACCAGGATTATTCTCCCGAACCTTTTCTGACTGTTCTTTATTATATTGTTCATTATCTTTCCTCTCAGGAATCACCTTCCGGATGCTGCATTTCTCTTTATATCATAAGCAGCATCCGAAAGGTTTTCCCACGGATCTCTGCATATATTTACATCTCAAATGCCTTTTTTATACTGTCATAATGCAGAAATTTTCCATCTGCTGCAAATTCTCTGATCTGGTCAGGACTGGCAAACATATATCCGTCTGTCTCTTCAGTCTGTAAATGTAAGTCATTCTCATCAATGTCCATGATAAAACGGTACACATCTACAAAATAGTTGTCTCCTTCACCCGGGTTCTCTCTCTTATACGTAAAAAGATAACCACCTTCTGCGTTTCGGGCATCCAGTCCTGTTTCCTCTTTCACCTCACGCAGAACAGCTTCATAAGATTCCTCTCCTGCCTGTGCAGCGCCGCCGGATACTTCCCACCATCCAGGTGCCCACGCTTTCGTCATGACACGTTTAGTGATTAGAAAAGTACCATCCGGTCTGGCTACTACGCCAAGCACAGTCAGATGATACTCTCCGTCCTTCAGACACCAGTCATTTCTCTTCATGGTACGTCCTGTAGGTTTCTTATTCTCATCATAAATATCCCAAAATTCCATTTCCAGTTATCTCCCTGTAAGATTGCTATTGTAACGTTTATTTATAATCATATCATCTTATAGATTTTTATGCAAACATATACTGTAAAATTTAGTTTTTTATTTTACCTTTTTATCATAAAAAAGTGGCAGCCTGAAAACTTTACCATCTCCTGTTCTAAAACAAAAACAGCCCCTGCGGAGAGTCTTAAACTCTTCCGCACAGAGCTGTTTTTACTTTCAAAATTATGCATTTTTATGCAGGAATGCGAAACTACTTTCTCTGTCCGTTTCCAGACTCATTCCTGTCTCAGATCTTATTCCTGGGTTGTGTATCCGAAGAAGAAGTATCCAAGTGGTGTGTAATACATACCTTTGATATTATCTTTCAGCATGTATGGCTGTGTATAGAAGTACAGAGGAGCCAGTACATTGTCTTCACCGATAAGGATATCTTCTGCTGCATGGAATGCTTTCATACGCTCTGCCTGATCAGAAGTAGCTTTTGCTGCATCGATCTGTGCATCGTAATCCGGGTTAGAATACTGAGCATCGTTGTTTCCGCCGCCTGTATACCACATATCAAGGAATGTACAAGGATCATTGTAGTCACCGATCCATCCGTTACGTGCGATCTGGAAGTCACCATTCTTTCTGTTCTGAAGGAATACGTTCCAGTCCTGGTTGTCCAGGTTAACAGTTACGCCAAGTTCTTTCTGCCACATGTTCTGGAGTGCTTCAGCGATCTTTTTGTGTTTGTCATCTGTGTTGTACAGATATTCAACTGTCGGGAAACCTTCGCCGTCTGGATATCCTGCATCTGCAAGGATCTGACGTGCTTCTTCACAGTTCTTCTCATAATCATCTTCAGAAACGCTGTAATATTCACCGCCTACTGTACGGAAGTCATCTCCGCTTGCTCCGTCTGCATCATAGATACCGGATGGAACATATCCTGTTGCAGGAACTTCACCGGACTGAGTTACGTTATCTACGATGTAGTTACGATCGATTACAAGTGAGAATGCTTTACGGATTGCAGGATCAGAGAATACTTCATTTTCTGTATTGAAGCATACATAGTATGTTCCGATATAGTCAGCGATGTTAAGTTCTCCGGATGCAAGGTAAGTAGCAACTTCGTCTACAGGAAGGTTCTCGATGAAATCAAGTTCTCCGTTGTTGTATCCTTTAAGGATCGCGTTGTTGTCGTCCAGAAGTGCAAATTTAATTGTGTCCGGTCCAAGGTTCTCATAATCATAGTAGTTCTCATTCTTTTCCATAAGAATGTAGGAGTTATGAGACCATTCTTTCATCTTGTAAGGTCCGTTGCTGATATAAGTTGCAGGATCAAATGTCCAGTTCTCGCTTCCCTCTACCATATCTTTACGAACAGGGAAGGTTGCCGGGAATGCCATGATCTCTTCGAAATACGGGCAGTCATAAGTTAAATCGATCTGCAGTGTTGTATCATCTGTAGCTTTGATTCCAAGTGTGTCAGGATCCGCACTTCCGTCAGCTACCTCTGCATATCCTTTTACCATGTCGATCATGTAACAGTAGTCTGCTGCTGTTTCCGGGTTTGCCAGACGTTTCCAGGAATATTCGAAATCTCCTGCTGTTACGGCCTGTCCGTCAGACCATTTGATACCATCACGAAGATGTACAGTATAAGTTACTGTTCCGTCATCGTTTGTCTCTTTATCCCAGGATTCAGCCTGTCCTGGAACTGTAACAGCATTTCCTTCACCGTCGTCTGCCCATTTGACCAGACCTTCGAACATATGGTGGCACATGACAGAACCATCCATTGCTGTATTCAGTGCAGGGTCGATACTCTGTGGTTCAGATGCGATACAGAGATTCAGATTAAATCCGTCTGTTGATTCGCTCTCTGCTGCCATTACAGGTGCTGTAGCTGCCATGCTTGTAACCATAGCTACTGACAGAGCCAGAGACATAATTGTTTTTGCCTTTCTCATTACTTGTCCTCCTTTATTATGGTTTTCGCTGTATGAGAAGTCAGCGATTTGTATTATAAATTCCATTATACAGGAACCCAATACCTATGTTAAGCTTTTTCTTTCGGATTTTTTACTATAATTGCAACAATAATTTTGTTAATTATTTCCTATTTTTATTCTTTCTATTTATTTCAGTATTACCCACCAGTTTACATTATATTTTTTCGTATTCTGTAAGTACTCTGATAAATAGTCAGGCGAATATCCGCTTGACTGTATTATTTATCCAGCAGATGACATGCTGCCCAGTGTCCAGGTTCATGCTCTTTGAACTGTGGCATCTCCTCACGGCACTTCTGTGTCGCATATGGACATCTGGTATGGAAACGGCATCCACTCGGCGGGTTCATCGGGCTTGGCACATCTCCCTCAAGGATGATACGCTTTCTGGTACGGCTCAGCTTAGGATCCGGTACCGGAACTGCAGAAAGAAGCGTCTGTGTATATGGATGGATCGGATGACGGTTCAGCTCATAGCTCTCACCAAGTTCTACCAGAGATCCCAGATACATAACACCGATCCTGTTTGAAATATGACGCACAACAGACAAGTCATGAGCGATAAACAGGTAAGTCAGTCCCATTTCTGCCTGCATATCCTCCAGCATGTTTACAACCTGTGACTGGATAGAAACGTCCAATGCGGAAATCGGCTCATCACATACGATAAATTCCGGTTTAACGGCAAGTGCACGGGCAATGCCGACACGCTGCTGCTGTCCGCCGGAGAACTCATGAGGATAACGGTTTGCATGCTCGGTATTTAATCCTACTCTTGCAAGTAGACCTTTGATCATATCCGCACGGTCTTTTTTATTTGCAGCCAGTTTATGAATGTCGATAGCCTCTCCGATAATCTCTCCGACTGTCATACGAGGATCAAGAGATGCGGATGGATCCTGGAAAATAATCTGCATTTTCTTACGGTAAGGAAGCATGTTTACAGATTTCGCTTTGCCAAGTGGTTTGCCGTCTTTGTCCAACGGATTGTCAAAAATTGTCTGACCGTCATAGATAATCTTACCACCGGTCGGCTCATACAATCTGAGAATGGTTCTTCCCAGAGTTGTTTTACCGCATCCGGACTCTCCTACCAGTCCTAATGTCTCACCTTTCTTAATATAGAGGGAAACATCCTGAACTGCCTGAACACCTGGACCGTTTGTTCCCTTGATCGGGAAGTATTTACGTAAATTCTCTATCTCGACAAGTTTCTTTTCTTCATTTGCCATATCAGTTCTCCTCCTTGCCCATCAGTTCCTGAACACACAGCCAGCAGCTGAACGGTGTTTCTCGCCTACTTCTACATAAGGAGGCATCTTCTTCAGACAGATCTTCATACAATGCTCACAGCGTGGTGCAAAAGGACAGCCTTCCGGCGGATTCAGCATATCGACCGGAGTACCCTCTATCGGGATCAGTCGTTCGTAACTCTCTGCATCTACACGAGGCATAGAACGCAGAAGTCCTTTTGTATACGGATGCGCAGGTTCATAGAAAATATCATCAACAGGGCCTGTTCAACGATACGGCCTGCATACATAACGGAAACCTTATCGCAGATATCCGCAACAACACCAAGGTTATGAGTGATAAAAATGATTCCCATTTTTGTTTTCTTCTGCAGGTCTTTCATCAGGTCAAGGATCTGTGCCTGGATCGTAACATCCAGAGCTGTAGTCGGCTCATCCGCGATCAGAAGCTGCGGATGACAGATCAGACCCATGGCGATCATAACTCGCTGGCGCATACCACCGGAGAACTCATGAGGATACTGTTTCATACGCTTCTGTACATTGTTGATACCAACCATTTCCATCATTTCCATGGCACGCTTCTCAGCTTCTTCCTTGCTGATCTTTTTATCATGAGCGCGAAGTGCTTCTACTAACTGATTTCCAATGGTGTAAACCGGGTTTAAACAGGTCATCGGGTTCTGGAAGATCATGCTACTTTACTGCCGCGGAATTCTGTCATCTGATCTTTGGTAAAAGACAGGACATCCTGTCCTTCAAAAGTAATGGAACCTCCGACAACCTTACCAGGAGACTGAAGAAGTCCCATAATAGAGTAGGCTTCCTGGCTCTTACCGGAACCGGACTCTCCTACTACTCCCATAACTTCGCCGTAGTCCAGGTCGTAGGAGATTCCTCCTACAGCCTTAACTTCACCGGCCGGTGTAAAGAAGGAGACTTTTAAGTCCTTAACTTCCAATAATTTATGTTTCTGTTCAGACATGATTCTCCTCCTCTCTTATTTCTTAAGTTTCGGGTCAAGTGCATCGCGCAGACCATCACCGAACAGGTTAAATGCAAGAATCATTACACTGAGGACTACAGACGGAACGATCAGTCTGTAAGTGTATGTATACATACCGCTTAATGCGTCTGTTGCCATAGATCCAAGGCTTGGAAGCGGTGCAGATACACCAACACCAAGATAGGAAAGGAATGACTCCAGGAAGATCGCAGACGGGATCTGCAGGCAGGTTGTTACAACGATCTGTCCGATACAGTTCGGAAGCAGATGACGACGGATGATACGTCCGCCTGAAGCACCGAGTGCTCTGGCTGCTGTTACATATTCCTGCTGTTTCAGCTGAAGTACCTGTCCACGGATGATACGGCTCATAGTTACCCAGTACAGAAGACCGAAGGCAATGAACATGGAGATAAGGTTCGGACCAAGTACATTGGCAAAGGACTTCAGCGGACCGCCGCCCGGGGAGTTGATATATTCTGTCAGGATTGGTTTCAGTGCAGTTGCGATCAGAAGTACGACCAGCATTTCAGGAACTGCATAGATCAGCTCTACGATACGCTGCATCACTGCATCGACCTTACCGCCACAGTAACCGGAGATCGCACCATATAAAGCACCAATGATCAGTACGAGAAGTGCGGCAAATACACCAACTGACATAGAAACTCGTGCACCATACATAACACGGACAAGAATATCACGTCCGTACATATCTGTTCCAAAGACATGTGGGAAAACTTTCTCGCCGGCTGCTTTACGCTCAAGTTCTTTCTTTGAATATCCGAAGATATGTTTCTTAATTCCCAGTTCCTTGCGGACTGTATCTGGGTCTGTGCTCTCTTCAGACTCACTCGCTGTATCATTCTTTGCTGCTGTTTTTGCTTTTGCGCGAAGGATTGCTTCATCTTTTTTTGTAAACTTCTCACCTTTGGCTTCCGCCTCTGCCTTAGCCTGCTCGATCATTGAATCAACATCAACAACCTCACTCTGAGTTCTGGATGCAATCTCTTCATCTACACGCTGCTGGTCTTCCAGTGTGTAATGATATGGAAACAGGTTCTCAGCGCCATCGTTAAATTCATCATATCCATATGGGATCAGAAGTGGTCCGACGAACGCAAACAGAAACAGGAATATAATAACTCCAAGTGCGACCATCGCCACAACATTCTTCTTTAATCTTCTCCAGGCATCTTTCCAGTAAGATACACTCTGGCGGTCCTGGATGAAATCTTCTTTCTCCTGACTGGAAGCCGAAGCAAAATCATCCGGTGTCAAGTCCTGAAGAAGGTTCTCAATATCCGGCTGAAGACTTACCGGACATTTCTTGATCTTCTTATTCTCTGCCATGATCAGTCTCCTCCCTTTGTCAGCTGATTCTCGGGTCAGCTACCTTATAGAGGAGGTCTACGACCAGATTCATCAGAATAATAAATGTTGCAAGGAAAATAGTAGTTCCCATGATAACCGGATAGTCACGGTTCTGAATAGACTGTACGAAATAACGTCCCAGTCCCGGGATAGAGAATACACTCTCTACTACGAAACCACCGCATAAAGTAAAAGCAACCTGCGGTCCCAGGTAAGTAATAACCGGGATCAGGGCATTTCTTAATGCATGTTTGAAGATGATCTTCTTATTCTTAAGACCTTTTGCCCTGGCTGTCTTGATATATTCCTGGCTTAAGGAATCCAGCATAGCAGAACGGGTCTGACGTGCAGTATAGCACATCGGGTAAAATCCCAATGCAAAGCACGGAAGTATGTAGGCTCTGATCCCCTGTGACGCATCAAAAATGGACGGGAACAGATTCAGTGCTCCGTCACCTGTGAGTGTTACAAGAAGAACAGATGCAACTACGAAACTCGGCATGGAGATACCCAGAGTGCAGATAACTCTGAGGATACTGTCTGTGAGCTTACCTCTCTTAAATGCTGCGAGACATCCAAGTGGTACACCTACGATGATCGCCCATAACAGAGCGAGGGCACCTACTTTGGCAGATACCGGGAACATCTCAACGATGATATCCAGAACTGCGCGGTTTTTCTGCATCTTCAGGGACACGCCAAAGTCACCATGCAGAATATTTTTAAGATACATGAAAAGCTGAACATGAACAGGCTTATCCAGGCCATATTTTGCATTCAGCGCTGCCAGGGTTGCGGCAGATGGCGTTTTCTCGCTGAGCCACGGGCTTCCAGGCACAGCGTTCATCAGAAGAAATGTAAGGCATGCTACCAGAAAGATCGTAAGCAATGCCATTGCAAATCTCTTTAAGAAGTATTTAGCGTTAGCCATATGTTTTTCCTTTCTTCCTTATATATTGCTTTTCGCTTTGTGGAGATATTTTCGTTACTGTTCTCAGCAACATTGGAACAGTAACTGTTTTCTGCTATTATTCGTATGTATTCTAGCTGTGCAGATATAAAGGAAATTATACCATACTTTCTCATACCATTTCAAGCTAATACTACTGGAAAATGCTTACGCTTTAATTTGTTAAATATTTATAAAAAATCTAAATTTTTCAGAAATAACATTCCGGTAAACTGGAAAATATATTTAAAATCCCTGCATCCTTGCATTGAAATTAAAACATTTATTCAGTATAATCAATATTAGCAACTGCAGCCATACAGCTACAGTCATTTAAAGGAGGAATATTATTATGGCAACATGGAAAAATCTGACACTCTTGCTTCCTACAGTAAGCTTGCCGGTCTGAAGGGTCATGTAAATATCGCAGAGCCATGACAGGCGAAAATGGTGCTGAACGTGTAAAGAAGTACAGCGCACCAATGGCAGCCGGCCTGGCTTATAACTATGCCGCAAAACAGGTTGACGAAACAGTCCTGAACGCACTTGCAGATCTGGCAGACGAAGCCCAGCTTATCGACAAATTTCAGGAATTATACAACGGCGCTGTGATCAATACAGGAGAGAAACGTATGGTTCTTCATCACCTTGCACGAACTCAGCTCGGTGACGCTGTAGTTGTAGACGGTGTTGACAAACGTGAATTCTACGTAGCACAGCAGAAGAAAGCCGCTGACTTCGCAAATAAAGTTCACACAGGTGAGATCACTAATGAAAACGGCGAGAAGTTCACAACAGTCGTACAGATTGGTATCGGCGGAAGTGACTTAGGTCCTCGTGCATTATATATCGCTCTTGAGAACTGGGCAAAAGCAAACAACACATTTAAAATGGAAGCAAAATTCATCAGCAACGTAGATCCTGATGATGCAGCTGCTGTCCTTGCTTCAGTAGACCTTGCTCATTCTCTGTTCATCGTTGTATCCAAATCCGGTACAACTCTTGAAACTCTGACAAACGAAGCATTCGTCAAGAACGCTCTGGTAAAAGCAGGATTAAATCCATCCAAACATATGCTTGCTGTAACAAGTGAGACATCTCCTCTGGCTAAGAGCGAGGATTATCTGACAGCAATCTTCATGGATGACTATATTGGCGGACGTTACTCTTCTGTTTCCGGTGTAGGCGGTGCGATCCTTTCCCTTGCATTCGGTCCTGAAGTATTTGCACAGATCCTTGACGGAGCTGCTGCTGAGGACAAGCTTGCTACTAATAAGAACATCCTTGAGAATCCGGATATGCTGGATGCACTGATCGGTGTTTATGAGAGAAACGTACAGGGATATCCTGCAACAGCAGTTCTCCCATACTCTCAGGCATTGAGCCGTTTCCCTGCACACTTACAGCAGTGTGACATGGAATCCAACGGTAAATCTGTAAACCGCTTCGGTGAACCTGTAGATTATGTAACAGGACCGGTTATCTTCGGTGAGCCAGGTACTAACGGACAGCATTCCTTCTATCAGTTATTACATCAGGGAACTGACATTGTTCCGCTTCAGTTCATCGGCTTCAAGAAGAGCCAGCTTGGTGTAGACGTAGATATCGAGAACAGCACAAGCCAGCAGAAACTCTGCGCGAACGTTGCTGCTCAGATCGTAGCATTTGCATGCGGTAAAAAGGATGAGAACCTGAACAAGAACTTCAAGGGCGGACGTCCTTCCAGCATCATCACAGGTGAAGAACTTACACCAGCATCTCTGGGTGCATTACTTGCTCACTTCGAGAACAAGATCATGTTCCAGGGATTCGTATGGAACTTAAACAGCTTCGACCAGGAAGGTGTTCAGCTTGGTAAAGTCCTTGCAAAACGTGTTCTTGCACATGACACTGACGGAGCACTGAAAGTATACAGTGACCTGTTAAACATCTGATTTCATCAGAAAACAAAAAATACACAAGCCAAGATTCAACCGCAAAAAGCGGTTTCAAACTATAGCACTCCTCTTCAATAATACATTCAGGAGGAGTGCTACAAGAAAGAATCCTGCCCGAAGGGCTTTGTTATGTTATAGGAACATTACGGAGTAATTTCCTATAACATAACAAAATCATCATACAGAACTCCGATAAATATTATCAGGAAGTTCCTTATGATGATTTTTCTGTTTTCTTTTCTAATTCTCTTCTGACTTCTTAACAAACTCTGCTTTCGGCAATGGTCTGGAATAATAGAATCCTTGAATATTGTCACATTCCATCTCCTTCAGAAGTTCAAGCTGATCTGCAGTCTCCACACCTTCTGCAACCACCTTCATGCCAAGTCCATGTGCCAGGATGATTACCTGCTGCACGACCATTCTTCCCTTCTGCTGGTGAATACAGTCAACCAGACTCTTATCAATCTTCAGTGTATTAAACGGTAATTCACTCAATGTGATCAGTGAAGAATATCCTGAACCAAAATCATCCATGTGCAGTGCAAATCCTGCATTTACCAGTTTCTCTGTAAAATCTCTGATCATAACATTATTCAGAGTAGCTGTTTCCGTCAGTTCAACAGGCACACAGGAAAACGGGATCCCATTCTCCTCTACAATCTTCATATAACGTTCAACAATATCGGAATGATGGATACTTGTACGCGACAGATTTACAGAAATCGGAATCAGCTCCTGCCCCTTCTTCATCAGTCACGCTGAAATTCGCAGACATACCGGAATATGTATCATCCAGCTTCACGATCAGTCCGTCCTTTTCATATAGCGGGATGAAATCTCCGGGCATTACCATGGAACCATCCGGTTGATCCATCGCACCAGTGATTCCGCTCCTGTGATCCTCTCTGTTTTTACATCATATTTCGGCTGGAAATATGCCACAAATTCTTTATTTTTAATCGCAGATTCAAATCTGTTCTCCAACAAACGGTCCTGCATCTGCTTCTGTTTCATTTTCTCTGTATAATAAGCAATGTTACACTCATAGTTATCGCGGATACTTCTGATCGCCATAAATCCTCTGTCACAGATTACAGAAACAGGTAAAGATTTATCAATATCCTGATAAACTCCATATTTGACCATAAGATTGGGAACAGGTGCATGCTCTGCGATTTCTTCTTCTATCTTTGTCACTGTTTCCAAAGACAGATCACAGTCATCACACGTCATACATACGAACTGATCACTCCCATATCTGGATACCAGACCTGTCTTCAGCATCTTTGTATAAGCTCCTGCCAGATAGCAGAGGATTTCATCTCCTACTTTCTCCCCGTAACTGCTGTTGATCAATTTGAAATCCCTGATGTCAGCAATTACAAGATGAAATCTCTCCCCCGGTCTGGTTTTCAGAAAAGATTTTGCATGATAGAAAAACGCCTGTCTGGTATAAACTCCGGTGAGCTCATCATGTTCTACTGCAGTCAGTGCCATTACGGACTCCCTCAGCTTGATCACACTGTTGATCCTGCCCATTACAAGTTTAAAGTTATAGGGCTTCGGAATAAAATCAACTGCACCAAGATCCAGGCATTGAAGTTCTACATCTTTTGAATTACTTCCGGTCATAACGATAACCGGTATGGTTGACAGAAATTTATCTGTGTTTCTGCGTCTGAGGAATTCAAATCCATCACACACAGGCATACAGATATCCAACAGCACTACTGATAATTCTCTGTAATGCTCGGAAAGAAGTTCCAGTCCTTCTTCCCCGTTTTCTGCGAGAAAAACATCAAATTTCTCTTCCAGAAAAGAAGAGAGGATATCTCTGTTTAATTCATTATCTTCTACGACCAGGACTTTTCTTTTGGACGGTAATTCCCCCGGTTCCAACAGTTTTGCATTGTCAGAATCTTTTCTCATACTTTTTTTATACCCCTCACACACAATTTCCAAAGCAAAGCATCTCCGGATATCCGCACCAGAGATGCTCAAATTATTATAGTAACCGATCTGTTATCTGCAACCGTCCAGCCATTGTGGGAATATACTATACTTAAACGTTACAGGCATACATAATGTCTACATATCTTAACTCTTTGAGTTTACATTATTTTGCATAATCTTTCAAGCCTTATTCTGCAGTTGACATGATTTTGCCACGACTTTATTATGGAAATTTCATTCTCTGATGAGCTGAGGCAAAGATATCTGACACAGGATTTCACACTCTGATGAGCTGGATTAAGATGCATTATTTACGAGGATTACTATACTTTTACAATGTACGGAATTTTTATATGCTGACAGTATAAACAGAGGCAGAAATGTTTCCACAAATAATCCTGCTTCAAACATTTCTGCCTCTGTTATCCTGTCTGTAAATCTTTAAAAATAATATTCTTCTGAATAAATCCTCAGATCCTCTTTTGTCCATTCCCCACCTTCAATATGAAAGCTGTTCAATACCGGATAGTCCGCCATCAGTGACAGGATCAGATAACTTGCCTTTGAATCAAAAGCAAGACGGATATCCTCCACTGACGGACGGGATGGAGAAGACGGATGGGAATGCCAGTTTCCCAGCGGTTTCAATCCATTGGCACGCATATCCCTGATCGCATTTATCTGGTCTCTGGGATCCAGGGTGAAGTGATCTTCTGCATGATCTTTATTCTCCAGAAAATATACCTTTCGGATTTCCCTTCCCTCCCCGGTTTCCACTCCGGCCAAAAGCCCGCAGGCTCCTCCGGAAGATGCTCTTTTGCATAATTAACGATCTCATCATAGAGATGATCTCTCATTCTTATTATAGCCATACTTTTCTCCTGTTTTGCATCAGGTTTTTCTCGTATTTACTGCTCATCTCTTGTGGCAAATCGGCCTGCTGTTTCCTCACAGACCTCCTGCTCGTAGTCGATCGGTTCCAGGATTGTCGGATGATCTCCGCATACTGCACAGTCATGAGTATCCTTCGGCAGTTTAACCTTATGGAATTCCATTGTCAGCGCATCAAAAGTCAGAAGATATCCTGTCAGAAGATCACCTACACCAATCAGATACTTGATTGCTTCCATTGCCTGTAAGGAGCCGATGACACCTCCCATTGCTCCGATGACACCTGCCTGCTTACAGGTAGGAACTGCATCCTTGGGCGGCGGATTCTTGAATACGCAGCGGTAACATGGACCTTCCCCGGTACATAGGTCATCAGCTGACCTTTAAAACGAATGATACCTGCATGGGAAAATGGTTTTTTCTCCAGTACACACGCATCATTGATCAGAAATTTTGCCGGGAAATTATCAGTTCCGTCAATAATAAAATCATATTCTCGAATCAGTTCGCGGATGTTGGATGCGTCTACGAACATCCGGTAAGTTTTTACTTCCACATCCGGATTCATGGCATTCATGGTTTCCTTTGCTGATTTTACCTTTGCTTTTCCGATATCTGTTGTGCTGTGGATAATCTGTCTCTGCAGATTGGAAAGATCTACCTCGTCCGCATCCACAATACCGATTGTTCCCACACCTGCTGCTGCCAGATACATTGCCGCAGGTGCACCAAGACCGCCTGCACCGATGATCAGTACTTTTCCTTTCAGGAGCTTCTTCTGTCCCTTTGCACCCACTTCTTTTAAGATGATGTGACGGGAATAACGCTCGATCTGTTCATCTGTCATTGCCATTTAGCATCCACCTCCCATGAAATAAAGAAATTCTACATTGTCTCCCTCTTTTAATACGGTAGACTCTTTATCCTCTGATGCAACAAATTCTTCATTAATAGAAACGGTTACATATTCCGGCATCTCTACATTTTCCTGTGCGATCAGTTCCGGAAGTGTCAGTCCGTCTTTTACTTCTTTTTTCTCTCCTGCTACTGTGATAAACATATTTTTCTCCTTTATGCCTGCTCTCTTTTTAGAGTAATCTTTCAATCCAGCTGTTTAACTCTGCCTGTTTCAATGCTCCTGTTTTCCGGTCTTTCGCCTGTCCGTCTTTAAAAAGGATCAACGTCGGATTTGCCTGCACTTCATACTGCTCTGCCAGCTCCACATCAAAGTTCGTATTTACTTTATATACTTTAATCTTATCCTCATAATCGTCTTCCGCATTTCCGAGAACCGGTGCCAGCTTTTTACACGCCACGCAGGAATCTGAATAAAAATCCACCAGAACCGTAAGTTTTTCCTTCAGGACCTTCTCTTCAAAATCCGCATTGCTTACCCGTACTGCCATCAGTCTTCCACCTTTCTTACATACATGGTGTAAGTACCATCTTCATTATCGGTTAATTTCAGTACCTTATGCCCTTCTTCTTTCATGCTGCGCGGAACATTCTGCACTGGTTCGCCATCGTTCATGCGGACAGCCAGAATCTCTCCATCCTCCAGTTCTTCGATTGCTACTTTTGCCTTCACGAATGTCAGGGGGCATACTTATCGGTAATATCAACCTCATCGGTTACTTCAAAATCTAATTCAGCCATTATGTTCTCCTTTCACTGTCCTTCATACGCATCTTTCAGCTGACTGCGGAAATCTTCTTCTCCCACACGCTGCAATGTTTTGCGGAAACGTTCACTTGGATTTGCATTTTTTTCAAAGAAATTAATTGCCGCATCTGTCACACGAAACAGTGTTTCTTTATCCGGGATCAGAGGAAGCAGTTCTTCTCCTTTATAGATATTATTTCCGAAGGTTCCTCCAAAAGATACGATATATCCCGGAGTTCCTTTCCATGCATCCACCGGACAGCTCTTTACACAGCGGCCACAATGATTACATTTCTGCGCATCCAGTTCTATTTTGCCGTCCACCATCTTCAGTGCATCCTGTCTGCAGGCTTTCACACACACACCACAGGAAATACAGTCGTCTTCCTTATATTCGATGTTCATGCCGCCTTTGATTCCAACATCGTTTTCTTCTGCTTTCAGGCAGTTATTCTGGCATCCTGTAACACCAAATTTGAATTTATGCGGGAGTTCCCGTCCGAAATATCTCTCATCAAGCTCTTTTGCCAGTGTGTAGGTGTCGATACATCCGCTTGGACAGACCTCTGAACCCTGACAGGCTGTAACTGTACGTACACGTGTCCGCACACACCGGTTCCCACACCGCCTTTTGCCAGTGCTTCTTTTACCTCTGCCAGTTCTTCCACTTTAATAAAGGGAATCTCAATGCCCTGGCGGGAAGTCATATGTACATATCCGCGGCCGTATTTTTCTGCTACTTCTGCTACTGTCTTAATATTCTCTGCAGTCAGGTTTCCACCGACCACTGCCAGTCTCAGGGAACCGTAACCTTTCTGTTTCTGTCTCATATATCCGCCTTTTTTTAAGGCTGCATAATCTACTTCTGTGCCATTTTATCTCTCCTTTGTGTTTTTAGAGCGTTTTTTCAAATAATTTTTCCAGATCTGCGACTGTCCGGTATCCTTACAGCCGGTTGAATTATCGTAATACTCTCTCAGTTTCTTCTATTTCAAATATTCTGCCACTGCGGTTGCTGCATTGGCACCATCCGAAACCGCAGTTACCACCTGACGCAGTTTCTTTGTTCTTGCATCTCCTGCCACATACAGCCCTTCCAGAGCGGTTTCTCCTGTCTCCCCTGCTCTGACATAACCTGAATCATCCAGTACTGCAAATTTTTTCAGAAGATCTGTCTGTGGTACTGCTCCATAAGCAACAAATACACCGTTCACATCTATCACAGCTGCATCTTCCAGAACTACTCCGGTTACTTTCTGCTCTCCGATGATCTCTTTTACCTGATGCTCCAGTACGAAGATAACGTTTTCCTTCTCTCTCAGTTTCGCCACTGTAACAGCGGCTCCTCGGAATTCCTTTCTCCTGTGGATCACATATACTTTCTCTGCCACATCCGCCAGGTAAACAGCATCATCAAGTGCTGTATCTCCACCACCAAGAACTGCAACTGATTTACCTCTGTAAAATGATCCGTCACAGATTGCACAGTAAGAGACACCCTTTCCTGCATATTCCTGTTCTCCCGGAATATTCGCTCTTCGCGGTGTGGCTCCCGCCGCATAGATTACGGTTTTCGCTTCCACCTGCGAACCATCTGCAAATACAAGTTCAAAATCTGATGAAGCTTCTTTCTTTATCTCTGTTACTTCCTGTTCCATGAAGGATACCCCAAGCTTCACTGCATGTTCCCGGAAGTTCTCACCCAGATCATAACCGCTGATGCCCGGAAATCCCGGATAGTTATCTACCTGTCCGCTCTCTGCGATCTGTCCGGTCCCTTCATATTCTTTTTCTATCACTACGGCTGACAGATTAGCCCTCTTTGCATAGATTGCCGCACTTAAACCCGCCGGACCGCTTCCAATGATACCTACATCATATTTCATATCGTCAGTTCCTTTACACCTATTATTCCTATCGAATTAGTATGTTTTATATTAAACATAATAACACCGATAATTTCCTCTGTCAATAAATAAGATTATAAAAATTTTTTAGGATTCGTTATGGACTCAGGTTATAGCAGTTACTTAATATTCGCTGTACTAGATCCAGCTGTAATCTCCGCCGGTCAGAGCAAGGCTCAGAAGTGTATCCATCTTCTCTACCTCTTCTTCACCCTCAATCTTCTGAATCAGTTCTGCTGTATCCAGCACATCCTCCAGTGACTCGTCCGGACCGATCTCATAGTCGATTTCAGCCTCACAGTCCGGGCATGGAATCCTCTTCATCGTCTGCATAGACAGAAAACGGTTGCCACATTTTTTACATTCATAATATCCGCACTCTTTCGTGCCGTCTGGTACATAATACATCTTTTAATTTTCTCCTTTTTTTGTTTATATGATTAGTTTTTATATGATTGGTCTTCTGATGACAAAGAGCTGCCGGTTTTGATGATTCCCGGACAGCCCTTTATTCAACCTTCTGTACATCTAATTTCCTGCTTTTTCTTTTCTGAGCAGCTCTGTATATTCTGCTTTCCTCATAGGTCTGGCATAGAAATATCCCTGAGCCTTGTTACAGCCGAACCCCTGAAGCATTACCTTCTGCTGTTCAGTCTCCACACCTTCCGCAATGATGGAAAGCTTCATATGATTTCCCATAGTAATGATCATGTGCAGGATTTCTTCTGCTCTTCCATAAGGATCTGCTGCACTTAAGAAACGCATATCCAGTTTGATCTCATCAACAGGAGCTTCTTTCAGCATATTCAGGGAAGAATATCCACTTCCAAAATCATCCATCAGAATACGGAATCCTCCCTGGCATCTGTTTTCTGCGCATTGCAGATCAGGTCTACCTTTCCGGATTTCAGATCTGCCAGCTGATTTTCCCATGATTCATTGATATATTCATATCTCCAGCCGGTATACTGAGATATTTTATTCAGATATTCCACTCCATATCCCTTGTATACTCCACTGCTGCTTTTATTAATAAAGTCTGCGTTCTCACGATACGCCACCCGTATTGTCTTTGTCCCGCCGTACGACTGTGCCTGAACCGGAACGATTACTCCCAGAAACAAGGTAAACAGCAGAACGAACAACATTACATTTCTCTTCTTACCACTCATCTATCGTACCTCTCTCTTGAGTGATTATAACATAATATTCTCCAAAAAGGTATCTTTATAATGCTCGCTCAAACATTTCCCCTTACAGAATCCAGGTGTTACTTTTTAATCCCATTTCCACCACAGACAATCGCATACAAACTAAAAACAAAATTTCCCTGATTGCTTCCGGCGGTAGCTCATATTTCTCTTTTCGCACCAATCCATCAATCGTTGCTCCGAGTCGAATATTTCTCAATACAAAATCTACAGCTTCTTTGATTTGTGTGTAGATTGGTCCTGTAAATTCTCTCTTATCAAGAAATACTGCACGATCTGTTCCTTTAAAATACAATCTGTCTTTCTGTAAAATAACACAAAAAGGATGTGCTGCGGTAACTTCTCCATTGCCTTGACACATCCTTTCGTATTATTATTTTTTGCTATTCTTCTTAATTACAGCTATGGCTTCCACATCCATGCTCACCACATGTATGTCCTTCCCCGTGGCTGTGCTCGTGATGAGAACACTTCACATCCGGATTATAATCCAGTGTTTTATTAATAAAAGCTTCCACCGCTTTATCTGCATCTCCGGAAACTCCTCCAAACAGCTTAATGCCAGCTGCCGCTAATGCTGTCTGCGCGCCGCCTCCGATTCCGCCACAGATCAAAACATCTGCGTTCAATGCATTAAGAACTCCCGCCAATGCACCATGTCCGCTTCCATTGGTATCTACTACCTCTGAATGTACCACTTTCCCTTCTTCTACATCATAAATCTTAAATGTCTCTGTGTGTCCAAAGTGCTGGAAAATCTGTCCATTTTCATATGTTACTGCTATTCTCATGATACCTTCTCCTTTTTCTGCTGCATATTTTTTGTAAATTTCCTGTTTGTAACAACCCCCAAAGCTACAGTTGCTGCTCTGACCGTCACAAATTCTGAAATCCCCACCCTCGATTCTAAGTGGATGTCCATCAATGAGTGCATCTGCTATTTTCTTCCTGGCAATCTCATAAATTCGTTGAACCGTTGTTCTTGCGATCTGCATAGATACTGCACACTGCTCCTGACTATAACCTTTCTTGTCCAAAAGACGAATTGTCTCATACTCATCCACTGTCAGAACAATGGGTACTTTTTTCTCAGCATTATCTGCCGGAAGGAATTCTAAAACATTCGAAAAATGGCAGACTTTTCTGCATTTTACTGGTCTCGGCATAAACTGCTCCTTTCTTGCTTTTCTTATATAATAGTCCTATAAAGGGCATATGTCAATTATGTAATTGACGCATCTAAAAAAGCAAGTATACTATGTTCGTAAAGGAGATAACTGTTATGAACTTCGAAAATTATTTTCCACTATGGAATGACTTAAATACAGCACAGAAAAAAATAATTTCAGACAATTTAATCACACGGGATGTAAAAAAAGGAACGATCATTCACAACGGAAACCTGGACTGTACTGGATTATTACTGGTTAAATCCGGGCAGCTTCGAACCTACATACTTTCAGATGAGGGACGAGAGATTACACTTTACCGTCTGTTCGATATGGATATGTGTCTTTTATCCGCCTCATGTATCATACGCTCCATTCAATTTGAAGTAACCATTGAAGCAGAAAAAGATACTGATCTTTGGATCATC
>ENA-OQDD01000032-OQDD01000032.1-human-gut-metagenome-genome-assembly--contig:-NODE-32-length-47749-cov-3.958528_pt1 | contig 47749 bp, 59 predicted proteins | sample MGYA00242507_ERZ504598 | MGnify/ENA primary metagenome ERZ504598 (study PRJEB26092, sample SAMD00036318) | human gut metagenome | host: Homo sapiens | study: EMG produced TPA metagenomics assembly of...
CACGCGGTGCAATGCCACAGTGAGCTCCACCACGCAAGATTCGAGCCGATATGCCCGCCATTGTTTTGCCGTAGTCGAGCAGCGTGGCGCGGATTTCGAGGCATAGATCGCGTAATTGCTGGGCTGAAGGCATGTACGTCCGCCGGAGTGTGAATCGAACTCAAAATGCCAGCGGTCATCGTGCGCAATCACCCTTCCCTACGATCAGTGCAACCAAGTGCGAAATCATATCCCACTGTATGCCCCGACGAGGTGTTTGCGGGCAAAGGAGCGCAAAGTCTTCTCAACTTGAGGCACAATAGAGGTGTTTGCAATCGTGAAAAGCCGTTATTCGCAAAGGAGCGCGAACATGAAAGCCGTATATGCCACCGGAACGAATTATGATGATCCGCTGTCCGTGCTTGAAGTGGGCACTATGCCTGAGCCTGAAACCAAGCCATTCTGGTCCACCATTCGTGTGAACTCGGCGAGCGTGAACCATCATGACGTGTGGAGTCTGCAAGGTGTGGGGCTTTCCGACGAGCAGACGCCGATGATCCTCGGCACGGACGCGGCTGGCGTGTTGGAAGAAGACATTCCCGTACGAAAGGGACTTAAGGCCGGTTCCGAAGTGGTCTTGTATACCTTCGTTGGTACCGATGCGCCGGTGTGATGCCGGGGGAGAGACGCTCGATCCTGTCCGAACGGTATGCGGGAACCATGGCCGAATACACACAGGTGCCCAGCGCCAACGTGTTCGCCAAGCCCGCGAATCTGAATCTTGATGAGGCTGCCGCATTGGGTACCAGCTGGCTTACCGCATATTCCCTGCTGTTCGCATCGGCGAATGTGAAGCCGGGAGACACGGTGCTTATTCAAGGCGCCGGAGGCGGCGTGTCGACCGCGGCGATTCAGCTTGCTCACGCGGCCGGATTGGAAGTGTTCGTCACGTCACGAAGCGAAGACAAGCGTGCGCGAGTGTTGCAGCTCGGTGCCGATGCGGCTTTTGAAACGGGTGCGCGACTGCCACGCAAGGCGGATGCCGTCATTGAATCCGTCGGCGCGGCCACATGGAGTCATTCCGTCAAATCCGTACGTCCGGGAGGAACTATCGCCATTTGCGGCGCGACTACTGGCGACCAGCCGGGTGCAGAGCTTACGAGAATCTTCTTCCAGGATATTCGAGTGCAGGGCAATACCATGGGCTCCCGTGAGGATTTCGCACGTTTGCTGAAATTCGTGGAACATGCCGATCTGCATCCGGTCATCGATTCCGCATATGCGATCGACGACGCGCATCTTGCGTTCTCCAAGATCGTGAATGGCGACGTTTTCGGAAAAATCGTGCTGCACATCTAGCCGATTGCGTAAAGTAAACGGTGTTCAAGAACATGTTCTTTTGGATTCTTTCGGAGGTCCTTGATGGCAGACAACAAGCCTGAAGTCGCAGTGATTATGGGGTCGGCGAGCGATTGGGAAACCATGAAGCATGCCTGCGAGATGCTTGACCAGTTCGAAGTGCCGTACATGAAGCAGGTGATTTCCGCGCACCGCACCCCGGAATTGATGGGCGAGTTCGCGCATGGTGCCCGTGCCAACGGTCTGAAGGTCATCATCGCCGGAGCCGGCGGCGCGGCACATCTGCCGGGCATGGTCGCGGCCCAGACCACCCTGCCGGTCATCGGCGTGCCGGTGCGTTCCCATGCGCTGTCCGGTTGGGATTCGCTGCTGTCCATCGTGCAGATGCCAGGCGGCATCCCGGTCGCCACCACCGCAGTCGGCAACTCCGGTGCCACAAACGCAGGTCTTTTGGCTGTGAGCATTCTGAGCACCACCGATGAGCGTTTGGCCAATGCTTTGCAGGAATATCGTGACTCTCTGAAGGAAAAGGTGGCTGAATCCAATGCCCAGCTTGTCTGAGGAAACCAATGGCCGTGTTGAACGTCTGATGCCAGGGGCCACCATCGGCATTATCGGTGGTGGTCAGCTTGGCCGCATGATGCGTTGTCCGCCCGCTACATGGGCTTCCGCATCGGCGTGCTCGACCCGACTCCGGATTGCCCGACCGCACAGGTGGCCGACTTCCAAGTCACTGCCGAATACGACGACATCACCGCGATCCGAGAACTGGCTGAAAAGTCCGACGTGCTCACGTACGAGTTCGAAAACGTGAACGCCGACGCCATCGACGAAGTGCGTTCCTTGTCTGCAGCCCCGCAAGGCACCGATTTGCTGCGTGTCACGCAGGATCGCGTCAACGAGAAGCAGTTCATCAACGATCATGGCACGCCGACCGCACCATGGAAGGCCGTCAACAGCGTTGAGGAGCTTGATGCGGCGCTCGGTGAAATCCATTACCCGGCCGTGCTGAAAACCCGTTCCGGCGGGTACGACGGCCACGGCCAGACCGTGCTGAAATCCGATGCCGATCTCGAAAAGGTACGCGCCCGTGCCGATCGCGGTGGCGGATTCCCGCCGAGCATTCTCGAAGGATTCGTCGATTTCGCATTCGAAGCGAGCATTCTCGTTGCCGGTAACGGCAAGGATTATGTGACCTTCCCGATCGTGCGCAACGAGCATCGTAACAATATTCTGCACATGACCATCGCTCCGGCCGAAGTCAGCGAAGACGTGGCGAAGGAAGCGCACGAACTCGCTTTGCGTTTGGCGCAAGGCTTCGAACTGGCCGGCATCCTCGCTATCGAACTCTTCGTTACCAAGGATGAGCGGGTTATCGTCAACGAGCTTGCCCCGCGCCCGCATAACTCCGGTCATTACACCATCGAAGCGTGCTCGTTCGACCAGTTCGACGCGCATATTCGAGGCATTGCCGGGTGGCCGCTCGAACAGCCCGAACTGCTCAAGCCGGCTGTTATGGTCAATGTGCTCGGGCAGCATGTGGCACCGACCCGCGCGCTGATCGCCGAGCATCCCGAATGGAATATGCACGACTATTGCAAGGCTGAAGTGCGTCATGATCGCAAGATGGGGCATATCACCGTGCTGACCGACGACACCAGGCAAACTGTGGCGGATCTTGAACGGACCGGCTGCTGGGATGATTTGAAATAAAACCGATGACGGCATGTTTCGCGCGTCAGCCTTTCCCTGAGGGGAGGACGGCGCGCGAAGCCATCAAGAACGGACATAGATTGACGGACGGACGCGTGGAGCGCAACACCAAACAAAAAGAACTGATTCATGATGCGTTGAAGGCAAACGATGAATTCATTTCCGCACAGGATTTGCATCGCAAGCTGGAAGACGAAGGCGTGAAGGTCGGCCTTGCCACTGTATATCGTCAATTGAATGCCTTGGCTGAGGCAGGCGAGGCTGATACCGTGCGTTTGGAAGGCCAACAGCTGTTCCGTCTGTGTGGTGATGACGGGCATCACCATCATCTCGTATGCACGAATTGCGGCAAAACCGTGGAAATCGAATCGCCATCCGAAACTTGGCTGCGTGGCATCAGCGAGAAATACGGATTCACCATCGAACGGCATACGCTTGAGGTGTTCGGACTATGCCCCGACTGCCGGAATGAGGCACGACGGTAATTCCGTCGATCTCAACAATTTCGCCGATTTCAGCAACAACGGTTATGCGGACGGCGGAATCCTTGACGACAACTAGATACTGCCATCCGAACTGTCTATACCCCCTCATCGTTCTTTTGCGATTTCATCGACATATGCGTAAGAAAATCAGAAGAAACTGTGGATGAAATCGATCATTACAGCTTTTTGTCAGATATGGTCGCGAGAATGGTGCCTTGGTGTCGCCGTAAGGCGGGAAACGAAGCGAACTGACACGTTACGAGTGGAGATAAACACTTGACGAACGAATCCGTGAATACAGAGACGATTGAGGAACTGAAGATCTCGACGATTGATCCAAACGCACCCGCCAAGGAACGTAAGGAATTCCCAGGGTGGTTGTACGGCATACTGTTTGTGGTGTTCGACGCCATCGGTGTGGCAGCGCTACAGATTGGCGTCAGTCAATCCGCTACACGCGTCAAGCTTTCGAACAACATGTGGCTGACCGGTTGGGGCTTCGTCACCAAAATGTTCACCAACCTCAACTTTGTGGCGGTGCTCAACCTGATTTTGTGGGGCGTGCTGTATGTGATACTGCTCATGCTCATCAACCGCTTCTGGATCGCCACGCCAATATTTCTGGCGGTGACATTCATTATCGCGGTGATCGAACATTTCAAAGTATCCATCCGATATGAGGCGATTCTTCCCAGCGATCTGAACTTCCTCAAAGCCGATGCGGGCAATCTTATGAGCTTCATGCCGGCAGGCGCACAGTGGACCATTCTGCTCGCCGTCGTCATATTCGTTGCTTTCATTGCGCTTTTCGTATTCCTGAATCATCGTGACGGCCGTCACGGCAAGCTTTTCCGTGGCGACGACAAGCAGTCGCGCTCGCTGAATGCCATCGTGCGACTACTGCTGATCATCGTGCCGGGAACGTTCTTCACGCTGTATTCCATGCAGGTGAGCACTGTCGGATCTTGGGCGAAAACCTTCTCTTCGGCAATGGGGGACATGCCGTCCATGTGGGATTCCGTCTACGATGCGCAACGCAACGGACCGATGGTCGCCTTCACCAGGCAGCTGAATCCGAAAGTCATGGTGAAGCCTGACGACTATTCCGAAGAAACCATGAAGGAAGTCGCGGCACGATACGAAAAAGAAGCGAAGAAGATCAACGCATCTCGTACCGAGAACATGACCGACAGTACGGTGATCTATGTGCTGTCCGAATCCTTCTCCGACCCGTCTCGCGTGCCGGGGCTTAAGATCAACAAGGATTCCATGCCCAACATTCGTTCCATCAAAGAGAATACGACCTCCGGTTTGATGCTCTCTTCCGGATATGGCGGTGGTACCGCAAACCTCGAATACATGGGATTGACGGGTTTGAGCATGTCGAATTTCGATTCGTCGCTCACCAGCGTATCAGCAGCTTGTGCCGAGCGAGCATTGGACGCCGACCATCAACCAGCTGTGGGGGGCGTCGAAGAATTCCATCGGACTGCACCCGTACGAATCGTCTATGTACTCGCGTGCGACCAACTATAAGAAGTTCGGATTCTCGCATTTCTACACGTTGACCGGTCCGGACGTCATCTCGCATCAAGACAAGATCGACGATTCGCCGTACGTGTCTGACGAAGCGACGTACGAGAGCACCATCGAAGAAGTCAAGAAAACCGATGGCAACCAGTTCCTGCAGGTCATCACCATGCAGAACCACATGCCATACCACGATTGGTATAAGAACAACGATTTCAAGGCCGAATCCACTACGGACACTCCTTTGGAGGACGATGAGAAGGAGTCCATCGAAACCTATCAGAAGGGTGCGGCTCTGACCGACGAGGCGACCGCCGACTTCCTTGACAAGCTCGACGCCATCGACAAGCCGATCACCGTGGTGTTCTACGGCGATCATCTGCCGGGCATTTATTCGTCCGCTTCCGAAGACGACAACAATTCGCTTGCCTTGCATCTGACGGATTATTTCATCTGGTCCAACAAGGCGTCCAACTCGCAAGGCAACGAGATCGACAACGCCGACTATTCGTCGCCGAACTTCTTCGTGGCGCAGGCCGCCGAGCATATGAACGCCAAGGTGTCCCCGTATCTGGCGTTCCTCACGCAAATGCATGAGAAAATCTCCGCCATGGAGCCACCTGTCGTCAACAATATCCAGGGATGGGACCGTATCCCTGAAGGTCAGAACATCTATCTCGACGCTGACGGCAATCCCATGGCCGAAAGCGACTTCGACGCGGAAACCCAGCAGTTGCTTGCCGACTACCAGCTGATTCAGTACGATATCACCACAGGGAAGAACTACCTGAAAGACACCGATTTCATGGATCTTCCCTAGAGGCAAGGGGGAAGAGATGGCCGCAACCGATCGCGAACAGCAGATTTTGGCGTGGATTAAGCAGAATCCTTTGATCAGCCAAAACGAGCTTGCGGAACTGTGCGGCATCACCCGTTCAGGGGTGGCCGCGCACATCTCCAACCTGATGAAAAAAGGGTACATCCAAGGCAAAGGGTATATCGTCACTCCGCCCAGCTATGTGGCTGTTGTTGGCGCCATCAATATAGACCATTACGGTGTCGCCATGCAGGATGTGGTTGGGGAAAGTTCCAACATGGGGCGCATTGTGTCATCCGTGGGCGGCATTGGTTACAATATCGCCTACAATCTGAACCGGCTTGGCGTGCCGAATTATTTGATTTCCGTCTATGGTGATGATGAGAACGGCGAACGCGTCAAGCAGGACGCGTATGCCAACGGCATTGACATCACGCATGCCAAGCAGATTTCCCATATGCCTACTTCCACCTTCTTGTCGGTTGTTTCCGCGCAGGGGCGTCAGATTGTGGGTCTTGATGATATGCAGATCAGTGCGGAAATCACCCCGGAATTTCTAACGCAACGAGAGCAGACCATCGTCAATGCGGAAATGGTGGCGATTGATTCGAGCTTGCCGTCTGATGCCATAGCATGGGTTTGCGAAAAAACAAGTCGACCGATTTTCGTGCGCGTGGTTTCCGTTAATAAAGCGGCGCGAATCACGCCGGTGCTCGATCGCATCGACACTATGGTGCTTAATTCCGCCGAAGCCAAATTCGTGTCGGGGATTGAGGTGCATGACGAGGCCAGTGCCAGAGATTGCGCCGAACATTTGCTGCGGTCCGGTGTGCGTAATGTGTTTCTTTTTGTGGATGATTCGGACATGCTGTACTGCTGCGAACATGAAAGCTTTTTCTGGTCTTTGCCGGGAAGGGCGGAGGAACGTCGATATACCAATGGTGGTGCGTCGGCGGCGTTGAGTGCGCTGGTGTGGGCGCGTCGTGAGCATAAAACACAGCGGGAATGCGCTAGATATGCGTCTGCGGCGGCTGCGATGAATATGTCTCAGGTGCAGTCGATTTGCGCTGATTTTTCTGAAGAAGCTGTGCGGCGCAAAGCTGATTTGCTGCAGTAACGCAGGTATGGCGGTCTTACATTTGTTTCTTTCGTAATCGCGAGACACGCGATTTTTCCATATGTTACATCGATGAAATATAAGCAAAAGTTGACTGGCTTAAACTTTTGTTGTACTCTAAATTGAAGATAAAACGTTTCATCAAGGGTGTATCAAGGCAGATATATCCCCGAAAATGTAGGAGGCAATATCCATGGCGGATATGACTTCAGGAAATACTGTTCCTGACCGTTACGTTGTGGTCATCGGTGGCATGAACATGGACATCTGTGGTAGGCCGACGAGCACCGTAGTGGACCGAGACTCGAATCCGGCGTCGTCAGCATGTCCGCAGGTGGTGTCGGGCAGAACATCGCACAGAACATGGCTCATCTGGCATGCCGACATACCTGATCACCGTCTACGGCGACGATGAAAACGGCAAGACCCTGGAACGTTCGTGCGCGGCCAACAACATCAATCTTGACTATGCCGCACAGCTGGAAGGACGCCGTTCTTCCACCTACATGTTCATCACCGATGATACGGGCGATCTGCTGGTGGCCGTCAACGACATGGAAATCTGCAAGGAAATCAATCCGGCATTCCTCGAATCTCGCCTCGACTTCATCAACGGTGCCGCCATCTGCCTGCTTGACGCCAATCTTGAACCGGAAACCATGGCATGGATTGGCGAACACGTCACCGCGCCACTGTTCGGAGACACCGTTTCCACAGTCAAAGCGCACCGTTTCGACACGATCCTCAACAAGATGACCGTGCTCAAGCCGAATGATTTGGAAGCATCCGTACTCACCGGCATCGGTATCGCCGACCAGTATTCGGCAGGTGCCGCAGCGAAGACCTTGCTCGACAGGGGCGTGAAGAACGTATTCATTTCATTGGGTGCCAACGGAATCCTGTGCGCGAGACACGAAAACGACGAATACAGCTTCAAGCATGTGCCGCCATACCGCACCGAAATCGCCACGGCAAATGGGGCCGGAGATGCCGGCATGGCAGCCATCACCTGGAGCTTCTTCGATAACCCCGATCGAGATCTTGAAGAAGTCGGCAAAATTGCGCAGGCAGCATCCAGCATCGCGCTCGAATGCACAAAAGCAGTGCCCGATATCACCGTGGAACGCATACGTAAGAAGATGTCCGGCGAGATCGAGCCGTTGCTCGACGAAGTGCGTACCGCCTGAATTTTGCTACATCACACGTCCATCAACCCATACAAACACAAGGAGAACCGACAATGGTAGTCAAGCAGATCTATTCTCTGATCGAATACGATGAGGCCGTCAAAACCATGGAGCTGGTGCCGACAACATTGGACTGGTGCCGATGCAGAATGGTGGCGTTCCGGCACATCGCGTGCCAATCGAACGCGTGCACCGCATTTTCGACGAATGCAAGCGTCGTGGCGTCACCTCCGTGGCCATCATGCTGACCAACGATCCCGACGAGATGATCGAGCTTGCCAGAGAGGTGCGGCCTGACATTCTGCATATCGCTGGCGATGGGTACGCCGCAGATGAAGCATTCGCGGCCCGACTTAAGGAAGCCGCTCCGAACACCAAACTCATGCAGGCCGTGCTCGTTGACGATGAATCCGCCGTCGACCGTGCCAAGAAGTACGCACAATACTGCGATCTCATCCTCACGGACTCCGGTCTGGCCCCCGACACCGGCATTGGTGCCAGCGGTCTGACCCACGACTGGAGCATTGACGCCCGTATTGTGGCCGAATGCGGCAAGCCGGTCATCATGGCTGGCGGTCTTGGACCAGACAATGTTGCCGAAGCCATCGAACAGTGCAAGCCGTATGGCGTGGACTCCCTGACGAAGACCAGCATCAAATACGACGGCGGCTACATGGAGAAAGACATCGACAAGGTTCGTCAATTCTGCATCAATGCCGACGCTGCGGCCGCAAAGATCGGACAGTGACCGATGGCTATGGAAGTCAAACTGCTGCAACCCGTCAAAGTGGTCTGCACTGACGATTTAGGGGAGACTCTGGTCGATATCATGCAGACCGCGGGCTATTCTCGTCCGCTGATGGTCACGGATTCCTTCGTCGGAAGCATGCCGCTGGTCGTTGCCGCACGTACCAAGCTTGAACAGGTCGGTGTCGATGTGGCGGTATTCGACCAGGTCAAGCCCGACCCGCTTTGCGAAACCGTGGAATCCGGCGTCGAAGCATTCGAAGCGCATAAGGCTGACAGCATCATCGCCATCGGCGGTGGCAGTTCCATGGATGTTGCCCGAGGCATCAACATCGTGCGTGTCAACGGCGGATCCATCATCGAATACACCGATCCAGCCAAGCCGATCGCACCATGCAACGGTATGATCGCAGTTCCGACCACCGCCGGCACCGGCAGCGAAATGTCCAACGCGCTGGTGGTCACCGAAGGATCCACCGGTCGTAAACTCGCGGTGCTTGCCGATCCGGCAGTCAGCGAATATGCCGTGCTGAACGCGGATCTCATGCTGACACTGCCCGCAAAAATGACCATCGCTTGCGGACTTGACGCATTCTGCCACGCCGCGGAAGGATACCTTTCCCGAATGGCAAGTCCGGTCACGGATGCCATTTGCGAAAAAGCGATGTTCCTGCTGTACAACTATCTGCCGCGTGCTGTGGCAAACGGTCAGGATCGTGAAGCCAGGGAACGTGTGATGGTCGCGTCGACGCTTGCAGGATGGATGCTGAACAATGCGGGAACCATTGCGGGGCATTCCATCGCACACGTGCTCGGAGCGAAATACCACATCGTGCACGGTGAAGCCGTTGGCTACGCGTTGCCGGCGGTTATGGAGTTCGTTGCTCCCGTACGTGCGCATAAGGTTCGTGAGATCGGTCAGATTCTAGGTGCGGTCTACCCGGAAAATGCGCCGGACGAGCAGGTTGCGATTATCGCAAGCAGAGCGTTCAAGGATTTCCGCGACCGCATGCTCGGTCTGCATCCTGTTGAGGATTACGGCATCAGCGTTGAAGAACTCGTTTCCAATGCGCAGGCCGTAGTTGACGAGCGTTTTGCAGGAAACACACCTCGTGACATCGATCTTCAGGCAGCCGAACAACTGCTCGAAGGTTTCGGAAGTCGCTGATATCAAAGGCCATTGCCGGCCTTGCAACAAGTTGTGTGACCGATGAGCCGGAGTCAGTCAATCGTCGACCACCTCATTATCGGTTCAAAGTTGGAGCACATAAGGAGGAACCATAATGTCCAAGAAAATCATCCTTGATTGCGATCCGGGACATGATGACGCCGTCGCCATCCTGCTTGCCGTGGGCAATCCCAATATCGATCTGCTGGGCGTCACCACGGTAGGTGGCAATCAGAGCCTTGACAAGGTGACCTACAACGCCCGTGCAGTGCTGGAAAAGGCGCATGCCACCGACGTGCCGGTGCATGCCGGATGTGACCGTCCGCTGGTGCGCAAGCAGGAAGTGGCAGCTTCCATTCACGGCGAAACCGGTCTTGACGGCGTTGAACTGCCTGAACCCAGCCGTCCGCTGGAAGCCGGACATGCCGTCAACTGGATTATCGACACCATTATGAGCAACGAGCCAGGCACCATCACTCTGGTGCCGACCGGACCGCTGACCAACATTGCCATGGCTGCCCGCATGGAGCCGCGCATTGTTGAACGTGTCAAGGAAGTCGTGCTTATGGGCGGCGGATACCATGTGGGCAACTGGAGTGCCGTGGCCGAGTTCAACATCAAGGTCGATCCGGAAGCCGCTCACATCGTGTTCAATGAAGCCTGGCCGATCACCATGGTCGGATTGGATCTGACGCATCAGGCATTGTGCACGCCCGAAGTGCAGCAGCGTATCGAAGGCGTTGGCACTGATCTCGCCAAGTTCGTGTCTGGTCTGATGGACTTCTTCCGCAAGACCTATCAAGACAATCAAGATTTCATCGATCCTCCGGTCCATGATCCGTGCACGGTGGCATACCTCATTGATCCGAGCGTCATGACCACCCGTCGTTGCCCGGTTGATGTCGAAATCCATGGAGATCTCACACTTGGCATGACCGTCGCCGACCTGCGAGGTCCAGAGCCGAGCGCCGAAGAATGCCACACCCAGGTTGCAGTCAAGCTTGATTTCAACAAATTCTGGGATTTGGTAACCGACGCAATCAAGACCATCGGCTGAAAGAAGAGAAAGATAAGTAAAGGGGTGCTCTAATGACAGAGACCAAAAACAGCAAAATGCTCGACGAAGGCGGCAAGTCCGTCGTCGCATTGATGGCAGCATTGATGGCAGCCATCTTCGCGTTCCAGCTCAACGCGTCCATGCTTTCGCCTGCATTGACGACCATGCGTGTTGAACTCAACACCACCGATGCGCAGATTGGCTTGACCCAGACGGTGTTCTTCACCTCGTGCGCAGTGTTCTCGCTGTTCCTGCCGCGACTCGGCGATTTGATCGGTCGCAAGAAAGTGCTGCTTGGCATTCTTGTGCTTACCGCTTTGGGCTGCGTGGTTTCCGCGCTCGCGGTCAACGTGCCGATGCTGATGATCGGTCGTGTGATTCAGGGTGTTGCCGGTCCGATTGTGCCGATGACGCTGATCATGCTGCACGCCAAGGTTACTGAAGATAAGAAGTACGCCAAGCTCATGGCTATTCTGACTTCCGTTAATGGTGGCATCGGCGGTGTCGACGCTATTCTTGGCGGCTGGCTTGCTGGCACGTTCGGTTTCCGTTCCGTGTTCTGGGTCATGGTTGGCGTTGCGGTGCTTGCCATTGTGCTTGTGTTCGTGTATGCGGAAGAATCCACCGCTTCCGAGACTCCGAAGATGGATTGGGTTGGCGTGGTTTCCCTTGCCGCCGCATTCTTGGCCGCATATCTGGCCATCAACGAGATTCAGAAGCTGGCTCCGCCAATTGGGCGCTGGTCGCTGTCGAAATCATTATTGCAGCCGTGCTGTTCGTGGTGTTCTGGAATGTTGAGAAGCGTCAGAAGGCTCCGATGGTCACCACGCATTACCTCAAGCAGCGTCGTACTTGGGGTCTGCTGCTGACCACCCTGCTTACCATGACCGGCGTGTTCGCATCATGAACGGTATCGTGCCTGCTCTCGCTCAGGATACCGAAGTCGGCGCCGGCATGAGCGCCAGCGTGGTATCGTTCGCCACCCTGACTCCGTATGCGTTGATCGGTCTCGCATTCGGTCCGGTCGCAGGCGTGCTCGCTTCGAAGTTCGGCTACCGTGCGGTGCTGCGTACTGGCTTGATCGTCTCTGTTGTGGGCGTGCTGTTCGGCATCTTCGTGTGCAACGTTCCGAGCATCTGGGCACTTGTGGTCATGTCTTTGGCTTTGGGTGTTTCCTACGCAGGTACTGCCAACATCATGCTGAACGGTCTGGGCATCGTGCTCTCTCCGGAAGACAATCCGGCTACCTGCCTGGTCTGAACTCCGGTGCATTCAACCTGGGTGCCGGTCTGAGTTATGCAGTGCTGTACGCTGCTCAGAACGCGTTCACCGCATCCGGCGGTGCGACCAGCGGCTACATCGCAGCCATGGTTGGCGGTGTGATTCTGCTCGGCCTCGCGTTCTGCGCATCCCTGCTCATTCCGAAGCCGGGAGAGCAGAAGTAATCAATATAAGCTTGCCTGTGTTGTGTGATTAAAAAACGGCGGTTTTGCAGTCGGACTCCTCTCTGTCCGACCACAAAACCGCCGTCCTTTTTATATATATGATTGCGATTGTATGGTTACAGACATTTCTGATGGTATGCAATCGCTGGGTGCATTCAGATGTTCAGTGCCTTGGCGCCGATGTCGTGACGGTAGAACATGCCCTTGGTGTCAAGCTTGTCGATAATCGCATACACCTTGTCTTGGGCGGCCTTGATGTCGGCTGCGGAGGTTTCCACCAACAGCACGCGGCCGGAATTGGCGACCAGGCCTTCTTCGCTACGAGCCACGCCAGCGTAATACACGTGGGAATCCTCGTCGACTGGAATCTCAGGTATCGCAGCGCCCTTGATCACATCGACAGGGTAGCCGTCGGCGGCGAGTACCACACCAAGCGTGGCGTTGTCGTTATCCCAAGTGAATTCCGGAGTCTCGCCATTGAGCAGAGCGCTGATGCCGGCGCCGAGATCAGACGTGAGCTTCGGCAGCACGACTTCCGTTTCCGGATCGCCGAAACGAGCATTGAACTCGATAACCTTCGGACCATCCGCGGTGGCGATCAAGCCAGCGTACAGAATGCCCGTGAACGGCGTACCCTCATCGGACATAGCCTGCACGGTCGGCTTCACAATGGTTTCGATAGCGGTGTCAACCACATCCTGACCGATCTGCGGAACGGGACTGTACGCACCCATGCCACCGGTGTTCGGACCCTTATCGCCATCATAAGCGCGCTTATGATCCTGAGCAATCGGCATCGGCCAGAAATCGGTGCCATTCACAAAACTCATCAGCGAGAACTCCTGACCCTCCAGGAAGTCCTCGATGACAACCTTCGCACCGGCGTTGCCGAAACGATGATCGACGAAAATGTCTTCAAGAGCGGCGATGGCGGTTTCCTCATCCATGGCAACGGTCACGCCCTTGCCAGCGGCCAGACCATCAGCCTTGATCACAATCGGAGCGCCATGTTCACGCACATAAGCGGTGGAACGCTCCAAATCGTCGAACGTCTGATACTTTGCGGTCGGAATGTTGTGACGTTCCATCAGCTGCTTGGCGAAATCCTTGGAACCCTCGATTTGCGCGGCGGCCTTGCTCGGACCAAACGCCTTGATGCCAGCTCCCGCGAAATCGTCGACGATGCCCTCGATAAGCGGCACTTCCGGACCGACGAACACCCAGTCGTAGCCGTTGTTCTTCACGAAATCAATCAGCGCGGCATGATTGGACGGTTGATCTGCGTGGTGCGGATGCCGTCAAGCTCCATGCCTGGATTGCCCGGAGCCACTGTGACTTCGCTGACGCTGCCGCCGCGCATAAGTGCATGGGCGATGGCATGCTCGCGTGCACCGGAACCGATGACCAGAACCTTCATGTTTCCTCCTGTTGTGTCCCTTTTGGGAAAATCCTATGTTCAGGAAAGTCTTTGGAAATAAAAGGGGGTGGCCGTTATGGCTCACCCCCGTATATGTATTTACTGCAGTTCGACGTCGCTATCGGTCTTCTTGACGATATTGCCGAGTACGTAACCGGCTTCGTCATTGGACTTGAGCAATTCCATGGTCTTATCGGCATCTTCGGCGTTGACCGCCAACACCATGCCAATACCCATGTTGAAGATGTTGAACATTTCCATATGGTCGACTTCGCCGGCCTTTTCGAGCACGTCGAAAATCGGCAGTACCGGCCAGGAGCCGAGGTTGATGTGTGCGGCCAGACCGTCCGGAATCATACGCGGAACGTTTTCGATGAAGCCGCCGCCGGTGATGTGGGCGACACCCTTGACCACGCCGGCCTTGAACAGCGGGGAGAGGGCCTTCACATAAATCTTCGTCGGGGTGAGGAGCACGTCGCCGAGCTTTTCGCCGTCGAGCTCGTCAAGCACGGTATCGACGGTATAGCCAGCCTTCTCGAACAGGGCCTTGCGCACCAGAGAGAAGCCGTTGGAATGTACGCCGGTGGACGGCAGACCAATGAGCACATCGCCCTCAGCGATGGTGGAGCCGTCCACGATTGCGGACTTCTCGGCAACACCGACCGCGAAACCGGCCAAATCGTACTCGTCTTCGTCATACATGCCCGGCATTTCAGCGGTTTCGCCACCGATCAGACCGGAACCAGCCTGTACGCAGCCGTCGGCAACGCCAGCCACAACCTGCTCGAGCAGTGCTGGATCGTTCTTGCCGCAGGCGATGTAATCCAGGAAGAACAACGGTTCCGCACCCTGAGCGGCAATATCGTTGACGCACATGGCCACGCAGTCGATGCCGATGGTGTTGTGCTTGTTGGCCATCTTGGCAACGACCAGCTTGGTGCCGACGCGTCAGTGCCGGAAATCAGTACCGGCTCCTTGTATCCGAGGGAAGCCAGATCGAACAGGCCGCCGAAGCCGCCGATACCGCCGACCACGCCCGGACGGTTGGTGCGCGCCACATGGGACTTGATGCGCTTGACGACTTCGTAACCGGCTTCGACGCTTACGCCGGCTTCCTCATATGCTTTTGGCATATCAAACCTTTCTCGGGTTCAGTGTTCTTCTTGGGATGAAGTGGTGGTGTATTCGTTGCCTTCGTACTTGCTCTTATACAGGGCGAATTCAGGCAGACGCACGCGATCTTCTGGGGTGAGGGACTTCAAAAAATCACTTTCATAATCGTCGAGTGCGGTCGGGTAGTCGCCATTGAAGTAGGCCACGCACAAACCGCCATACGGGGCGTCCGCGCCTAATCCAATGGACTCGACCAAACCGTCAAGCGAAAGGAACGCCAACGAGTCGGCGCCGATGAAATCGCGAATTTCCTCAACGGACTTCTTTGCGGCGATCAGTTCCTTGGTGGTGGAAATGTCGATGCCGTAGAAGCACGGGTACTTCAGCGGCGGCGAGCTGATACGCATGTGCACTTCGGCGGCGCCAGCTTCCTTCAGCAGCTGTACGATGCGCTTGGACGTGGTACCGCGCACGATGGAATCGTCGATAACGATCACGCGCTTGCCTTTGACCACGCCGCGCACGGCGGACAGCTTCATGCGCACGCCCTGCTCGCGCAGTTCCTGCGTCGGCTGGATGAAGGTTCGAGCCACATACTGGTTCTTGATCAGGCCCATCTCGTTTGGCAGACCAGCTTCTTCCGCATAGCCGGAGGCCGCGGACAGCGAGGAATTCGGCACGCCAATGACCATATCGGCATCGACCGGCGATTCTTGGGCCAGACGCGCACCCATACGCTTGCGGGCGGAATGCACGTTTACGCCGTAAATGTCGGAATCGGGGCGTGCGAAGTAGATGAATTCCATCGAGCAGATGGCCAACTGGGTCTGATTGGTGTACTGCACGATCTTGTAGCCGTGATCGTCGATAACCACGATTTCGCCCGGGCGAATATTGCGCACCAATTCGGCGCCGACAACGTCAAGCGCGCAGGTTTCGGAAGCGAGCACATAAGCGCCGTTTTTCATCTTGCCGAGGGAAAGCGGGCGGAAACCGTTCGGATCAAGCGCGCCGATCATGGCGTCTTCGGTCATGATCAGGTAGGCGAAACCGCCATGCACGGTGTTGAGCGCTTCCTTGAGCTTGTCCATGAACGTACGCTGTGTGGAGCGGCGCAACAGGTGCATCAACACTTCGGTGTCGGAATTGGAGTGGAAGATTGCGCCTTCGTCTTCCAACTGACGCCTCAGAGTCGGGCAGTTCGTCAGATTGCCATTGTGACACAAGGCCATATCGCCGTCATGGAAGCGGAAGATGAATGGCTGGATGTTGTCGGTGCCGCCTGAACCGGCAGTGGCGTAACGCACATGGCCGATCGCCTTGTCTCCCTTCAGGCGTTCGATTTCGCGTTCGTCGCCGAACACTTGGGTCAACAGACCCGTTCCGCGATGACCGATGAGATGACCGTTATCGTTCGAGACAATGCCGGCGCCTTCCTGACCACGATGCTGCAGCGCGTGCAGGCCGAAGTAGGTGAGTCGGGCGGCGTCCGGGTGACCCCAAACGCCAAAAATACCGCATTCCTCGTGGATGTCTTCGAGTTCAGCTGACAAGCCAAAGCTCCTTCCAAAACCATGGAGACAAGGGGTTCGCTACCGTTCAACACTACCAACCGGAGGCTACAATTGGCGGTTTTCGTGGAGTCCTTAGGGGCACTTGGCATGTCGGGTGTGTCGAACAATTGTTCGAACTCTCTGATATGCTGAATGCAGGAAAATACAGTGCGGTGCATCGGCGATGCTTTGTCGGTGCTTTGCGAGGCGAAGTGCTCGTTGACGTTTCAAGATGGAGCCAAATCATGGAAGGAGTCTGAAGATGGCCGAACGTACCTATATCGCTATCGATCTGAAATCCTTCTATGCGTCTTCGGAATGTGCGGAACTCGGATTCGACCCTCTATCCACGCATCTGGTAGTGGCCGACCAATCGCGCACCGACAAAACCATCTGTCTTGCCGTGTCGCCATCGCTCAAAGCATATGGACTGCCGGGGCGGGCGAGACTGTTCGAAGTCAAAGCGAAGCTTAAAGAAGTCAATGCTGCACGGCGGGCAGCGGCACCGGGCGGTGTGCTGAGAGGTGAATCGTATGATGCGAAAGCGCTCGCAGCTAATCCGAATCTGGCTGCCGGCGTGTATATAGCCAAGCTCGAATGTCGCATTATCTCAACATCAGTGCGAAAATCTACAGCATATATTTAAGGTACGTATCCGAAGCTGACATTCATGTCTATTCGATAGATGAAGTATTCATGGATGTTACCGGGTATTTGCGGGCTTACGGCAAAAGCGCGCATGATATGGCCCGTGAAATGATCCAGCAGATTCTTCGGGAGACGGGCATCACCGCAACGGCCGGTATCGGTACGAATATGTATTTGGCGAAAGTGGCTATGGACGTGGTCGCCAAGCATATTCCCGCGGATAAGGATGGCGTGCGTATCGCGCAATTGGATGAGATGTCGTATCGTCGGCTGTTATGGGCGCACAGGCCGTTGACTGATTTCTGGCGTGTGGGACGAGGGTATGCGAAGAAGCTCGAAGCCAAGGTCTAATGACAATGGGCGATATAGCCCGATGTTCCATAGGCCGTGCCGACGAGTATTACAACGAGGGCCTGCTGTACAAGATGTTCGGTGTGAACGCCGAGCTGCTTATCGACCATGCGTGGGGTTGGGAACCTTGCACGATCGCCGACATCAAAGCGTATAAGCCAGCTGGTCATAGTATGAGTTCGGGGCAGGTGCTTACGGGCGCGGTCGGTTTTGACTCGGCGCGGCTGATTGTGAGAGAAATGGCGGACACCTTGTCTTTGGACTTGGTTGCCAAAGGTGTGAAGCCGGCCATATGGGGTTGATGGTCGGTTACGATACCGCCAGTCTTGATCCAAAGCGGCTAGGGGAGTGTGGCACTCCGGAATTGAAGACGATGGCTGAGCGAGCCATTGCCGAATATAGCGGTCCCGTAACTCTTGATAGGTATGGTCGGCGTGTGCCCAAGCCGGCTACAGGGTCGATTGGTCTGGACGACCATACGTCATCCACCACGCGCATATGCGATGCGGTTGACGAATTGTTCTGCAGAATCGTCGATCATCGGCTGTTGGTACGTCGATTGAATGTGGTTGCTTCTGATTTGCAAACGGTCGAACAGCTGGCTGAGCGGAATGCTGCGGCGAATTACGTTCAGCCCGATCTGTTTTCGGATATGCAGGAAGTCTCAAATGGAAGCGATAGCAACGATTGCAGTGATAACGTCGATAACAACGTGCGGTCTTCCTACGCTGACGATATGCGGGTTGTCGATGAGATTTCCGAACAGCATGTGCAGCAGACGATTCTTGACATCAAACGCAAGTTCGGCAAAAACGCCGTCATTAAAGGGATGGACATGTTCGCTGATGCCACAGGTCAACAGCGCAACCGGCAGATTGGAGGTCATGCAGCATGAGTTTGCAGCAAACCGACCGTTACGATGACATCATCAACTTGCCTCATCATCGCTCGTGCACGCGCCCGCACATGAGCATGCACAACCGTGCCGCGCAATTCATGCCTTTCGCCGCTCTCACCGGCTACGACGACATCATCAAACAAACCGCCACCCATTCCAACGAAGCAGTGGAACGCGCCAACACCCCCGTCAATCTCGCCGAAGTACCTCTCCGCCTAACATGCGTCGGAGACCAAAAAAGAGGCTGTTTGGTTTGACTAGGGAGGAATCCCGATCAAACCAAACAGCCTCTGTATGTTCGAATCTACGTCAGAACGCTTTTATGGATGCGGTCGCGGATCAGGCGGCGAAGTACTCCACGCCGGCTGCGAACAGCGGCTGATCCTTCTCGCCGGGCACGTTCTTGAACGTACCGTTGCTGTAACGCTCGGAGTGGCCCATCTTGCCGAACACGCGGCCGTCCGGGCTGGTGATGCCTTCGATGGCCAGCAGTGAACCGTTCGGGTTCACGCTCAGGTCCATGCCCGGCACGCCGGCCTCGTCCACGTACTGCGTGGCGATCTGGCCATTGGCCTTGAGCTGGGCGAGCATATCGTCGGAAGCCACGAAACGACCTTCGCCGTGGGAGATGGCGATGGTGTGCATGTCGCCCACCTCGGTCTTTGCCAGCCACGGGGAGAGATTCGACGCCACGCGGGTGCGCACCAGACGGCTCTGGTGGCGGCCGATGGTGTTGAACGTCAGCGTCGGGCATTCGGCGGTCATCGGCACGATGTCGCCGTACGGCACTAGGCCGAGTTTGATCAGCGCCTGGAAACCATTGCAGATACCGAGCATCAGACCATCACGGTTGTTCAACAGGTCACGCACCGCTTCGGTAACGGCAGGAGCACGGAAGAACGCGGTGATGAACTTGGCGGAACCATCCGGCTCGTCGCCGCCGGAGAAGCCGCCAGGAATCATGATGATCTGGCTCTTCTTGATTTCCTCAACCAAAGCTGCGGTGGACTCAGCCACAGCAGCAGGGGTGAGGTTGTTCACGATGAGCGTGCTCACGTCGGCACCCGCGCGCTCGAAGGCGGCTGCGGAATCGTATTCGCAGTTGTTGCCGGGGAACACGGGATGATCACATGCGGCTTGGCGGCGCCGGCGCCGGTGTATACGGTCTTCTTCGGCGCATTGAAGGACACGGTCTCAACGGTCTTGCCCTTTTCGTCGCCCTTGGATCGGTACGGGAACACGGATTCGATGCCGCCCTCCCAAGCGTCCTGCAGTTCGGCCAGATCCAGCGTCTCACCGGCTGCCACGACTGGTAGGCCTCGGTGGTCTCGCCGACCTCACTGACCTCAACCAGGTTGGATACGGCCGGAACCTTCGCGGTGTCGGCAAGTTCGATGATGAAGGAACCATAGGCCGGGGCGAACAGGTCGTCCACGCTGATGCCATCGGCCAGCTTCACGCCGATCTGGTTGCCGACAGTCATCTTGAAGATAGCCTCGGCGGTGGCACCGTAGCCAGGCGTGGACACGGCCAGCGCATCGCCGAAATCGGTGAGCTCCTCGACTGCGGAGAACACCTCCAGCAGCGAATCCTTGTCCGGTGTGAGGCCGTCGGCCTGGTAACGCGGCGCGATGCGGATCACACGGTGACCAGCGCCCTTGAACTCTGGGGAAGTGGCACGCTTCATGTTGCCCACAGCCACGGCGAAGGAGATCAGGGTCGGCGGAACGTCCAGCTGTTCGAACGTGCCGGACATGGAGTCCTTACCGCCGATTGCGCCAGCGCCTAGATCGACCTGCGCCATCAGAGCGCCCAGTACGGCGGCCATCGGCTTGCCCCAACGCTCCGGCTCGTCGCGTAGCTTCTCGAAGTATTCCTGGAAGCTCAGATACGCTTTCTCATGTTCGAAACCGGCGGCCACCAGCTTCGAGAGCGACTCGACCACAGACAGATAAGCGCCTGTGAACTGGTTCTGCTCCATGATGTACGGGTTGAAGCCCCAAGCCATCGCGGAGGCGGTGGTGGTCTCGCCGAACACCGGCAGCTTGGCGACCATGGCCATGTTCGGGGTCAGCTGCTTCCTGCCGCCGAACGGCATGAGCACGGTGCCTGCGCCGATGGTGGAGTCGAAACGCTCGGAAAGACCCTTGTTGGAAGCCACGTTCAGATCGGTGAGCATGGCATGCATGCGGTCAGACAAGGAACCGGAAGCCACGGGGTGGCGTAGCGTGCTGCGCCTCGACATGCACCACCTGATGCTTCGGAGCGCCGTTGGAGGCGAGGAACTCGCGGGACAGATCCACGATCGTGTCGCCGTTCCATACCATCGTCATGCGCGGCTCTTCGGTCACGGTCGCGATGACTTCAGCCTCGAGATTCTCTTCCTTGGCGTAGCCGAGGAACTCGTCGACGTCTTCGGCTGCCACGTCCACGGCCATGCGCTCCTGAGATTCGGAAATCGCAAGTTCTGTGCCGTCCAGGCCTTCGTACTTCTTCGAAACCTTGTTGAGATCAACATACAGGCCGTCAGCCAGCTCGCCGACTGCCACGGATACGCCACCGGCGCCGAAATCGTTGCAGCGCTTGATCAGGCGGCATGCGTCACCGCGGCGGAACAGACGCTGCAGCTTACGTTCGACGGGAGCATTGCCCTTCTGCACCTCGGCGCGTCAAGCTCCAGGGATTCGACGTTATGCGCCTTGGACGCGCCGGTGCGCCGCCGATACCGTCACGGCCGGTACGCCCGCCGAGCAGGATGACCTTGTCGCCCGGAGCCGGGGTTTCGCGGCGTACATGATCGGCCGGAGTCGCGGCCACAACCGCACCGACCTCCATGCGCTTGGCCACATATCCGGGGTGGTAGATTTCGTCCACCTGACCGGTGGCCAGGCCGATCTGGTTGCCGTAGGAGGAATAACCGGCGGCGGCGGTGGTGACGAGCTTGCGCTGAGGGAGCTTGCCTTCAAGCGTCTCGGACACCGGCACGGTCGGATCGGCGGCACCGGTCACGCGCATGGCCTGATACACGTAGGAACGGCCGGAAAGCGGGTCGCGGATGCAGCCGCCGATGCAGGTTGCCGCACCACCGAACGGTTCGATTTCCGTCGGGTGGTTGTGGGTTTCGTTCTTGAACAGGAACAGCCAATCCTCATCATGGCCATTCACATCAACCTTCACCTTGACGGTGCAGGCGTTGATTTCTTCGGATTCGTCAAGATTCTTCAGAATACCGTTCTTCTTGAGCCACTTCGCGCCGATGGTGCCCATATCCATAAGGCATACGGGCTTTTCGTCGCGGCCAAGCTCGTGACGCATCTCAAGATACTTATCGAACGCGGCCTGCACGGTCGCGTCGTCAATCTGCACATCATCAAGTTGCGTGCCGAACGTGGTGTGACGGCAATGATCGGACCAATACGTGTCGATCACCTTGATTTCCGTGATTGTCGGATCACGCTGTTCCTCGGTGAAGTGAGCACGGCAGAACTGCAGATCAGCCAAATCCATGGCCAGGCCACGGTCGGCGATGAACTGCTCAAGATCGGCGTCGCTCATGGTGCGGAAACCTTCGATGACCTCCACCTTGCCCGGTACCGGCACCTGCGTCTTCAACGTGATCTTGGTATCCAGCGAAGCTTCGCGAGCCTCGACCGGGTTGATCACATAATGCTTGATGGCGGCGATGTCGCGTCGCCCAGCTCGCCTTCAAGTGCATACACCTTGGCGGAACGAACAGTCGGGCGCTCGCCTGGGAGATCAGCTGAATGCATTCGCTGGCGGAATCCGCACGCTGGTCGAACTGACGGGCAGATACTCCACAGCAAACACATTATCAGAACCGAAATCAGGCAAATCGGCGGAAACATTATCGACCTGCGGCTCACTGAACACGGTAGGGGTGGCCTGTGCGAACAGTTCCTCGCTAATGCCTTCCACATCATAACGATTGACGAGACGCACATTCTTCAGCGATGCGATGCCAAGAATGGTCTTCAGCTCGTTGGCGAGCTGCTTGGCCTCGACATCAAAACCCTGCTTCTTTTCCACGTACACGCGAAAAACCATGGTTGACTCCTTGAAAGAGGGGCTTGGTGAGATTGATAAAAATAAGATTTTCAAAAACGATGAAGCCCGCATCCGAGTTTGTACTGCAGATGCGGGCTATCGCAAGTATTATTCGGCTACTTCAATGCTTCGGACTTGGCGAGTTCAGCCAAGCGGCTTTCGACCTCTTCGTAAGCCGGAATGATGTCGCCAGATCGCGGCGGAACAGATCCTTGTCGAGATGCTCAACCTTGCCGGAGCCGTTACGCTGATCCCACAGACGGCAGGAATCCGGGGTGATTTCGTCGGCCAGCAGCAGCGTGCCGTCGGAAGTGCGACCCATTTCGATTTTGAAATCAACAAGCTTGATGCCGATCTTGGCGAAGATCTCGATCAGGGCTTCGTTGATACGGCGTGCGAGAGGTGCGATCTCAGCCAGATCCTCACGGGTGCAGACGCCCAACGCAACCAGATCGTCGTCGTTCACGAACGGATCGTGCAGATCATCGTTCTTCAGGAAGTACTCCAGCACCGGCTCCTTGAGCTCGATGCCCTCTTCCACGCCCAAGCGAGAGCAGAAGTGGCCGGCGGCGGTGTTACGCAGCACGATCTCGAGCGGGAACATGGTGACCTTCTTGACCAGCTGGGAGGTTTCGCCCACGCGGGCTACCAGATGGCTGTCGATACCACGCTTCTTGAGCAGATCGAAGATCAGCGTGGTGATGAGGTTGTTCAGCCTGCCCTTGCCGGCGAAGTCTTCCTTCTTTTCGCCGTCACCTGCGGTAGCGGAGTTCTTGTATTCGACCAGAGCACCTCCGGATCGTCAGTTGCGTACAGTTGCTTGGCTTTGCCCTCGTAGAGCTTTTCCAACTTCTCCATTACTCGCCTTTCCTGGTGTTTGGGAGGTAGATAGTTTGGTGAACTTGACGGTTAACAAGATACCAACGGGAGGCTACAATCGAATGGTTTTTGGGCGCGTTCCGGCAGTCTTCCGTCAGTATCCGGCAATAGTGCGTCAGGCGATGTCGATTTCGAGCGATTCGGCCACATTCTCGGCTTTAGCACGCGCGTCGGCCTCATCTGTTCCGATGGCCAGCGCGACTGCCATGCGACGATGGCCGTGCACTTCCGGCTTCGCGAAAATACGCAGATCGGTGCCCGGCTGAGACAAAGCGGTGGCGACGTTGCGGAATTCGGCTTCACCATCGCCCTGAATGACGATCGCATGGCTTGCCGCGACGGCACCGTCCGGGATCGACAAGGCGACATGTTCCTGCGTAATCGGCAAACCGAGAATCGCACGCGCATGCAACGCGAATTCGCTTAACCGTTGCGACGCCATCGTGACCATGCCAGTGTCATGCGGACGTGGGAGATCTCATTGAACAGCACGGAACCGTCGGTCAGCACGAACAATTCCACGCCAAACACACCCCAACCCTTCTCGCCGGAAGCCTTGGCCTTCGCCACCAGACCTTCCACTGCGGTGCACGCTATGCGTTGCGCTGCATAAGCACATCCTGTGTGAAGAAGGCCGGTTGCCAGGATTCGCGATAGTCGCCGCTTTCCTGACGCTGTCCGATTGGAGCACAGGTCACGATGCCGGCGCTGGAGCTGACGGTCAACACCGTCAGCTCGTAATCAAGCGGAGCCAACGCTTCTACAATCACTCGGGAAACGTCTCCCTCGTCGTGCGCGCGACGACCTTCCTGTGCCTCAACCCAAGCCGCGTCAATCGCATCGGCGGAACGCACCACGGACTGGCCGTGACCGGAAGAACTCATAATCGGCTTGACCACGCACGGGTAGCCAACCGTTTTTGCCCCAGCGCGAAGCTCTTCCAGCGAGCCTGCGAAGCGGTACGGCGTGGTCGGCAATCCCAATTCCTCATGCGCAAGTACGCGCAAACGTTCACGATCCATGCAAATGGATGCGATTTCGGCACTTGGCACCACCTGTGCGCCACGCTCGGCCGCGGCAGCCAATTCGCTGGTGGCGATCGCTTCGACTTCCGGCACGATAATATCCGGCTGGATTTCGTCAAACAATACGCGCAATTGTTCGGCATTGGCCATATCGAGCGCACGGTATTCATGCGCCACCTGCTGCGCGGGGGCACCCTCATAGGAATCGGCCGCGCACACCCATGCGCCAAGCCTCATCAGTTCGAGAGTGACTTCCTTGCCCAGCTCTCCGGAGCCAAGAAACAGAACACGAGTCGGATGCTTACCAAGCGGAGTGCCCAAGGCACGATTCTCTTCAGTCATGCCTTCCATTGTGCCATCGGCGTAGGATGGAGTGCATGTCTGAGACGGAACAGGAAGAAACACAGCGCCCCCTGACCATCGCCATGGTGGTCGATACGTCGGGAAACCGAGGTAACGGCACGTCGAATTCGGCGTTGCAGTGGGCGGAGGAATTGAAGCGGCAAGGCCATACGGTCAGGCTTGTGGGCATTGGTGCGCCTGAATACCCGGCACGAGTCAACCATGTGCCTCTGGTCAGTTGGGTGGCGAAAAAGCAGCAGATGCAGTTCGCCGAACCGAGCGACACGCTGTTCAGAACCGCGTTCCGAGGCGTGGACGTGGTGCACATCTACACGCCGTTCCGTTTTGGCCAGCATGCGTGCAAAGTCGCCAAACAGATGGGAATCGCGGTTACTGCGGGCTATCATGTGCAGCCGGAGAACATCACGTATTCGGCAGGTCCGCTGAAATATATTCCGGGCATCGACAAGTTCATCTACTGGCTGTTCAATTTGTGGCTGTACCGCAAAATCGACCATGTGCATGTGCCGACCGAGCTTGGCGCAAGTTTGCTGCGTTCTCACGGGTACAAATCGAAACTGCATGTGATTTCCAACGGATATGAATCACGATTCACTGCGAAAACGCAGCGCGATGCGGGGAAGTCTGCTCCGGTTCCGTTCCACATTGTCGCTTCCGGACGATTGACGAACGAAAAGAATCATGTCGCATTAATTCATGCGATCGCCCGTTGCAGGCATGCGCAAGATATTGAACTGACGATTGCCGGCACCGGTCCTTTGAAAAAGAAATTGCAGCGATTCGCCGCACGTTTGCTTTCCCGACCGGCATCGATCGGATTTCATAAGAACACCGAAATGCCCGCGTTGCTGCGTTCCGGCGATTTGCTGGTGCATCCTTCGATTGCCGATCTCGAATCGGTGAGCGTCATTGAAGGTATGGCCGCCGGTTTGGTGCCGGTCATCGCATCGTCTCCGTTGAGCGCCGCAGGCCAGTTCGCGTTACGTGACGAATCGCTATTCCCTGTCGACGATGTGGAAGCGTTGGCAAGGCGCATCGATTGGTGGGTCGATCACCCCGATGAACTGTCGAAATGGGGCGAAATCTATGCCGAACACACTAAAGAGCATTATTCGGTGGCTGCTTCCGTGCGTAAATTCGTGGCTATGGAACGCGAGGCGATCGCCGATAATGCCAATAAGCAAATCAATGCGTAACAATCAGCATAAATGGAACCACATGCGTGATAAATGATCGTAACGTAAGCAAAAAGGCGCGGGATGTAATTCCTGCGCCTTTTTGTTGTTTGTCGTAATGATTATTTTCCGATTGACAGCGACGATGCGCGCTACAGCAATGCGATCAGCTGCTCCACCTGCTCATCGGTGGTGGCCCAGCTGGTGCAGATGCGCATCACCGTGTGCGTGTCGTCGGCCTTTTCCATGAAGCCGAGGCGCACATTGCGCTGCAAACGCTCGGATGTCGCGTTGTCGAGCGTGATGAAGATCTGATTGGTCGGCGCGTCGAAGGTGAGCGTATAGCCACGTTCCACCAGCACTTCGCGAATACGGTCGGCCGCATCGTTGGCGTGGCGGGCGATCCTGCAATACAGATCGTCGGTGAACAGCGTGTCGAACTGCACGCCCAGCAGCCATCCCTTGGCGAGCAGCGCGCCATGTTGCTTGACGAGCGTCACGAAGTTTTTCGGCATATTGCCGTGCGTGAACACCACGGCTTCACCGAACATGGCTCCGACCTTGGTGCCGCCGATATAGAATACGTCCGCGATACGCGCGATGTCTTCAAGCGTCACGTCGTTGCCGGTTGCGGTCAGCGCGTAGCCAAGTCGTGCGCCGTCGATGAACAACGGCATGTCGTACTTCGTGCAGACCTTGCGGATCGCCTCAAGTTCGGCGAGCGTGTAGAGCGTGCCGTATTCGGTGGCCTGCGAAATGTAGACGCATCCGGGGAACACCATGTGCGTGTAGTTGCCGTCCGCGTAGAACGTGGCGCAGTACTCGTCGAGTTCGGTCGCATCGATTTTGCCGTCATGGTGGGGGAGCGTCAGCACCTTGTGTCCGGTGAATTCGATGGCGCCCGCCTCATGCACGTTCACATGGCCTGTGCTTGCCGCGATTACGCCGGCATACTGCGGTGTGATGGAGTCGATGATGGTCTGGTTGGTCTGCGTGCCACCTACCAGGAAGAAAATCTGCGCGTCAGGGCAGGCGCATGCTTCGCGGATTTTGGCTTTCGCGCTTTCGCAGATGCTGTCGTTGCCGTAACCCGGATATTGGTTTTGTGCGATTTCGCTGATGCGTTCGATGATTTCCGGTGTTGCCGTGCAGGAATAGTCGTTTTCAAAAGACAGCATGATGCGCTCCTTGTATCTGACCTATGCTGATGACTTGCGACCGGCTGTTTGCTGTATTCAAGCCGTCCGGATAGCAAAAAACCTCGGAATTTCTTCCGAGGTCTCTACCGGGGTGGCTAACGCGGCTCGAACGCGCGACCTTCTGAACCACAATCAGATGCTCTACCAACTGAGCTATAGCCACCATGTTTTCGCTTCATACAGAAGCGCAACAGATGAAAACTATACACGATTTTCCAGCTATGTCTACATCGGCGTGTTGCGTGTGCCTGTCGTCGGCTTGCGCTGTGGACTGTTCATTATGTGAACGGCATATTACGCAAGGCCGAAACTCATGCGTACCTTGTAGTCGCTGCATGCGTAAGGGTGTGCTGTAATGACGGTGTGGGCCGTCTCGGAGTGTTTTCGGCGTATGCGGATCATCGGCCGAAAAGCTGTGAAATGTGAAGGAAGAGAGATTCATGCAGAAGGTCAAAGCGTTTGGTGATTGGCTCACCAAGTGGTTCACCGCGATCGTGATCGTGTGGGCCGTGTTCAACTATTTCGTGCCGCAGGCAAGCTTGTGGGGCAAATCCTATACCGGTTATTTCCTGGGTATCGTGCTGTTCGGCATGGGTCTTACCTTGACCCTTGACGATTTCAGGCGCATTCTCACCCAGCCTCTGATGGTCATCGTCGGTACCGTGGCCCACTTCGTCATCATGCCGTTGGTGGCTGTGCTGCTGTGCTGGATTTTCCGTCTTGATGGTGCGCTCGCCGTCGGTGTGATTCTGGTCGGCTGCTGCCCGTCCGGAACCTCGTCCAACGTGATGAGCTATCTGAGCCGTGGCGATGTGGCGCTGGACGTGTCCATCGGCATTTTGTCCACGTTGTGCGCGCCGTTCATGATTCCGCTGTTGATGCAGTGGCTGGCTTCCCAGTATGTGTCGGTCCCGGTGGAATCCCTGTTCCTCAATGCGGTCAAGGTGGTGCTGTTCCCGATCGCTCTTGGCGTGATCTGCCATGCTATTTTCGGCGAGAAGATCGAGAAGATTACGGTCGCTCTGCCGATCGTGTCCCAGGTGGCCATCCTGCTTATCATCGGCGTGGTCGTCGCAGCCAACGGTCCGAAGCTGTTCGTGGCTTCCTCGCTGCTTGCCATCCCGGTGGTCATTCTGCACAACCTGTGCGGATACGCGTTGGGCTTCGGTTTCTCCAAACTTATGTACAAGGTATATCCGAAGGGCTTCCGTTATGCACAGCAGAAAGCCATCACCTTCGAGGTCGGCATGCAGGATTCCGCTTTGGGAGCGACTTTGGCGCTGACGTCGTTCGCTTCCAATCCGTTGGCCGCGGTGCCGTCCACGTTCTTCAGCGTTTGGCACAACATTTCCGGTTCCGTGCTGTCCAGCTGGTGGCGTGAGCATGATGACAGGCATCAGATCCATCCTGATTCCGACAATGGCGAGAAGGGCTCGGCTGCGAAGGCCCGCGAAGACGCTGCCGAAACAGCTAACAGCTGACATTCGTCAGTAGATTCCGTCGTCATATTGCGCATTCCCTGAATCTTTCAAAACGATTCAGGGAATGTTTTGTTTTGAGTGGTGCAAACGTGTCATTGTGATGTTTTGTTGCTTTGCGCTGATGTAGGCAAAATGATTGAAATTATTGGGATTTAAGGGTGTCTTCACCCGTGTTTTTTGTTCGTTTTGGGGTATACTGTAACTGAAGGCCGGAGTTGTGGATCAGTCGAGAATTCGTCAGGTCGCAACGAAGCGCCGATGGCCGTGAGGTTCATGCGCAACGCCTTTAAGATATAACTGAACAATAGCGATTCGAAACAGCGGCAATGGGGTAGTACGGCGCAGGCGCCGGGCCGCAAATGCAAAACAGACAACGAGACTGAAGAGTGCGCGTAAGGTAGCGCGTAGCAAAGAAGTGGGAACCTCCTTCCCGAGTGGATGGCCCCGGATTCGAAAGGATCCGGGGCCATTCCTTTTGCGATTTGCGACACGGCATGTTGGAATGTCTTGGGAATCCGTATACTGATAATTCGTGTGTGCCAACGGCATGCCTTATGTGACAGGCGTGCGGGTTGGGATATCCCGGAACTCGATTGCATCACGCGCAGCAATGCGACGGTGAGAGAGGGATGGGCCATCGGGCCGGTGGACTGTGGCTATCTTCACGATTCAGATGCGTGGAGTGTGGGTGCAGTGCGGCGGTCACACAAAAGCAAGAGAAACCACTGAATCGGAGAATTCAAGTTGCCTACTATTGAACAGCTCGTCCGTAAGGGACGTCAGGCAAAGCCGAAGAAGTCCAAGACTTTGGCCCTGAAGGGCAGCCCGCTGCGTCGCGGCGTGTGCACCCGTGTTTACACCACCACCCCGAAGAAGCCGAACTCGGCTCTGCGTAAGGTTGCTCGTGTGCGCCTGTCCTCGGGCATCGAAGTCACCGCCTACATTCCGGGCGAAGGCCACAATCTGCAGGAGCACTCCATCGTGCTCGTGCGCGGCGGCCGTGTGAAGGATCTCCCGGGTGTGCGTTACCACATCGTGCGTGGCGCGCTCGATACCCAGGGTGTCAAGGACCGTAAGCAGGGTCGTTCCCTGTATGGAGCAAAGAAGGCGAAGTAAGAGATATGTCACGTAAGGGACCTTCCAAGAAGCACGTCGTGCTGCCCGATCCGATCTACGGTTCCACCGTGGTGGCGCAGCTCATCAACAAGATTCTGCTTGACGGCAAGAAGTCGATCGCCGAAGACATCGTCTACTCCGCGCTCGATATGGTCAAGGAGAAGTCCGACCAGGAGCCGGTGGCTGTGCTCAAGCGCGCCCTGGACAACATCCGTCCGTCCCTCGAGGTTCGCTCCCGCCGTGTCGGTGGCGCCACCTACCAGGTGCCGGTCGAGGTCAAGCCGAACCGCGCCAACACCCTGTCGCTGCGCTGGCTGACCGACTTCTCCCGCGCCCGTCGTGAGAAGACCATGGCTGAGCGTCTCGCCAATGAGATCCTGGATGCCTCCAACGGCCTCGGTGCTTCTGTCAAGCGCCGCGAGGATACTCATAAGATGGCAGAGGCTAACAAGGCCTTCGCTCATTACCGCTGGTAATCACTCGCCCTGAGTAAAACTAAGGAAAAAGATGGCTGAAGAGATTTCGGACCTCCACGACGTCCGCAATATCGGCATCATGGCCCACATCGATGCCGGCAAGACCACCACTACCGAGCGTATTCTGTTCTACACCGGTAAGAACTACAAGATCGGCGAGACCCACGACGGCGCCTCCACCATGGACTTCATGGCGCAGGAGCAGGAACGTGGTATCACCATCCAGTCCGCTGCTACCACCTGCTTCTGGAGCCGTCAGTCCCACGACACCAAGGACAAGTTCCAGATCAACATCATCGATACCCCTGGCCACGTGGACTTCACGGCGAGGTGGAGCGCTCCTGCGTGTGCTCGATGGTGCCGTTGCCGTGTTCGACGGCAAGGAAGGCGTGGAGCCGCAGTCCGAAACCGTGTGGCGTCAGGCTGACAAGTACGGCGTTCCGCGTATCTGCTTCATCAACAAGATGGACAAGCTGGGCGCGAACTTCTACTACTCCGTCGACACCATCAAGGAGAAGCTGGGTGCTACTCCGATCGTGATGCAGCTGCCGATTGGTTCCGAGAACGACTTCACTGGCGTTGTCGACCTGGTTGAGATGCAGGCTTACGTGTGAACGGCACCGAGGAGCTCGGCGCCAAGTACGACACCACTGAAATCCCGGACGACCTCAAGGACAAGGCTCAGGAGTACCACGAGAAGCTCGTGGAAGCCGCTGCCGAAGCCGACGACGACCTCATGAACAAGTTCTTCGAGGACGGCGACCTGTCCAAGGAAGACATCCGCGCTGGCGTGCGTAAGCTCACCATCGCCAAGGAAGCCTTCCCGATCTTCTGCGGTTCCGCCTTCAAGGACAAGGGCGTTCAGCCGATGCTGGACGGCGTTGTCGATTACCTGCCGTCTCCTGAAGACGTGCCGGCCATCAAGGGCTACAAGCCTGGCGATGAGTCCGTCGAGATCGACCGTCACCCGGTCAAGTCCGATCCGTTCGCGGCTCTGGTCTTCAAGATCTCCACCCACCCGTTCTACGGCAAGCTCGTGTTCGTGCGCGTCTACTCCGGCTCCGTTGTGCCGGGCGACTCCGTGCTCGACTCCACCCGCGAGAAGAAGGAACGTATCGGCAAGATCTTCCAGATGCACGCCGATAAGGAAAACCCGATGGACCGCGCTGACGCCGGTAACATCTACACCTTCGTGGGCCTGAAGAACGTGACCACCGGTGACACCCTGTGCGCCATCGACGATCCGATCACCCTCGACTCCATGACCTTCCCGGATCCTGTGATCCAGGTGGCCGTCGAACCGAAGACCAAGGCCGACCAGGAGAAGATGGGCATCGCCCTGTCCAAGCTGGCCGAAGAGGATCCGACCTTCCAGGTCACGACCGACGAAGAGTCCGGCCAGACCCTGATCGCCGGCATGGGCGAGCTCCAGCTCGACATCATCGTCGACCGTATGCGCCGCGAGTTCAAGGTTGAGTGCAACCAGGGCAAGCCGCAGGTCGCCTACCGCGAGACCATCCGCAAGGCCGTCATGGACCAGGGCTACACCCACAAGAAGCAGACCGGTGGTTCCGGCCAGTTCGCAAAGGTCCTGATGAACTTCGAGCCGCTCGACACCACCGAGGGCAAGACCTTCGAGTTCGAGAACAAGGTCACCGGCGGCCACATCTCCGCCGAATTCATCGGCCCCATCGAGGCCGGTGTCAAGGAGGCCATGGAGTCCGGTGTTCTCGCCGGCTTCCCGGTCGTGGGCGTCAAGGCCACCGTCACCGACGGCCAGATGCACCCGGTCGATTCCTCCGAAATGGCCTTCAAGCTCGCAGGTTCCATGTGCTTCAAGGAAGCTGCCCCGAAGGCCAAGCCGGTCATTCTCGAACCGATCATGAAGGTCGAAGTCCGTACGCCGGAAGAGTACATGGGCGAAGTCATCGGCGATCTGAACCAGCGCCGTGGCAACATCCAGTCCATGACCGACGGTGTCGGCGTCAAGGTCATCGACGCCAAGGTCCCGCTGTCCGAGATGTTCGGCTACATCGGCGACCTGCGTTCCAAGACCCAGGGTCGTGCCATGTTCACCATGGAGATGGACTCCTACGACGAGGTGCCGAAGAGCGTCTCCGAGGAGATCATCAAGGCCCAGCGCGGCGAGTGACACGCGCCACTGCATGAAGTAGCCAGTGTCTTCAGTCAGCGGTAATATCGTATACCGCTGACTGGGTTCTGGCTCTTCAAAGTGGCACATAACCCAGAAACCCAGTAGAATAAGCGAGTTCCTGTGCGAAAGGGTGCAGGAAACTCACGAGACGTCCAGGAGGACAAAAGTAATGGCAAAGGAAAAGTACGAGCGTACTAAGCCGCACGTTAACATCGGTACCATCGGCCACGTCGACCACGGTAAGACTACCCTGACTGCCGCCATCTCCAAGGTGCTGCACGAGGAGTTCCCGGATGTCAACCCGGAGTACGACTTCAACCAGATCGATTCCGCTCCGGAAGAGGCCGCCCGCGGTATCACCATCAACATCGCCCACATCGAGTACCAGACCGAGAAGCGTCACTACGCTCACGTCGACTGCCCGGGCCACGCCGACTTCGTGAAGAACATGATCACCGGTGCCGCCCAGATGGATGGCGCCATCCTCGTTGTGGCCGCCACCGACGGCCCGATGGCCCAGACTCGCGAGCACGTGCTGCTCGCCCGTCAGGTTGGCGTTCCGAAGATCCTCGTCGCCTGAACAAGTGCGATATGGTCGACGATGAAGAGCTCGTCGAGCTCGTCGAAGAAGAGGTCCGCGACCTCCTCGACGAGAACGGCTTCGACCGTGACTGCCCGGTCATCCACACCTCCGCTTACGGTGCTCTGCACGACGACGCTCCGGACCACGAGAAGTGGGTCCAGTCCGTTAAGGACCTCATGGACGCTGTCGACGACTACATCCCGACCCCGGTTCACGACCTGGACAAGCCGTTCCTGATGCCGATCGAGGACGTCTTCACCATCTCCGGCCGTGGTACCGTCGTCACCGGTCGTGTCGAGCGTGGCCAGCTGGCCGTCAACACCCCGGTCGAGATCGTTGGTATCCGTCCGACCCAGCAGACCACCGTCACCTCCATCGAGACCTTCCACAAGACCATGGACGCCTGCGAGGCTGGCGACAACACCGGTCTGCTTCTGCGTGGTCTCGGCCGTGACGATGTCGAGCGTGGCCAGGTTGTGGCCAAGCCGGGCTCCGTCACCCCGCACACCAAGTTCGAGGGCGAAGTCTACGTGCTGACCAAGGACGAAGGCGGCCGTCACTCGCCGTTCTTCTCCAACTACCGTCCGCAGTTCTACTTCCGCACCACCGACGTCACCGGCGTCATCGAGCTGCCGGAAGGCGTCGAGATGGTTCAGCCGGGCGACCACGCTACCTTCACCGTTGAGCTGATTCAGCCCATCGCTATGGAGGAAGGCCTGACCTTCGCTGTGCGTGAAGGTGGCCACACCGTCGGCTCCGGTCGTGTGACCCAAGATCCTCGCCTGATTTTCATCAGACAAGAATCTTCGCTTGAACTAGCGTTATAGGAAATCCCCTTCGAGGAAACTCGGAGGGGATTTTCTATAACCGCAGCAGGATATGGATATGTACCACGACTTCCGGCCTGGATGCGCTAGTGTTGCTTTTCAATAGATAAACGGACTGCTGCACTGCGAGGATATGACACTGATGGCAGGCCGGGAAAGAAGGTCGATGATGACTGGTGCACAGGCCGCTCACTGTGGTTCTGTATCCGCAATTTCGCTGGGACTGCCCGTTTCCACGGCGATTCCCGAAGCCAAAGGCACACTGCCGAAAGCCTTGTTCGTGGGCAAGGCACCGATTTCAGGCAAACTCAAGCAGCGATTGGTGAACGAAATCGAATCCATTACCATGCTGGCGTTGGTCCGGTCGATTAACACTGGGCTTGCGGACGGCAAACTGGTTCCGGAAGTGCTGGTCATCGGACTGAAGCTTACGGCCAAAGCCACCGGCATACCGAACGAAGTCATCGACCTGATCGCCGGACAGCGCAAATCGGGCATCGTGTTCGTGTGCGTACGCGACGTGCCGTTCGAGGGCAGCACGCGTGAGGAATGCGCGTTCGCCGTGCGCCGCGCCATACCGGGGCGTGCCGGGCACACGCCGATCTATCAGGTATATGCCGGCGACTGGCAGCCGGCGGGGGAGGCCCAGCTGGAGCTGGCCGGCTCTACTATTGATGAGCTGTGGGCCTCGCTGTGCTCACAGACCATTTTGGGTACGCCGGAGGTCGAGAATCTGGATGCGCGCATCATTCGCCATACTGAAATTGCTCGGCTCGAATCCGAAGTGGACAAGCTCACTCGTGACCATCAGCGCGTCAAGAACCCGGCCCAGCGCAACGAGATCTATGCCAAACTCCACAAGGCCAAGGCGCAGCTCGCAAAACTGCGCGAGGCATAGTGATGTGAAAGCCATTGGGCTTCCGCTGGCGGGAGCTGGCTCGCGAAGCGAGACTGAGGGTGGTCCAGGTCCGTGGCCTAGGCTACGCCCAAGCTAATTGAAATATTCGTGCATCATACAGCGTACAGTTAAACCATGTTCCCTCTGCTCGAAACCCTGGTCGCCGTATACGAGGTGGGTCAGTTCACGCTGGCCGCCGATGAGCTGAAGGTATCGCAGTCGACGGTGTCGTCGCGTATCGCCCAATTGGAGCAGATGGTCGGCGCGCCGCTGTTCGTGCGCAATGCGAAAAGTGACGTGACGCCCACACAGGCCGGGCGGATGCTGTACCAGACTGCCATCGGCATCGACGGATTATGGCGGGATACGCGTGAGCAGATCGCCCGCGTGCAGGAGCGCGTGAGCCGCTGGCCGTGTCGTTCTCGCACACGACCGCGGCGATTCTGCTGCCGAAGCGTTGCCGGTGATGGCTCGGGACATGGACGGTTTCGACTTCGCCGTACACGTGATGAACTCGGATGCGATTCTCGAACAGGCCAGCATGAAGGCCGTGCAGCTCGGCGTGGTGGAAAAGCCGATCGTGAACGATTCGGTGGACCGCGTCACCCTGTGCGAGGACCGGCTGGTGTTGGCGGGGGAGCCCGACGGCGTGTGGATGGTGCGCGAACACGGTTCCGGCGTGCGGTATTACACGGATCTGTATTTCAAGACCGCTCAGGTTGTGCCTGCACGCACGATGGAAGTGTCCAGTAATGCGGCGATTGTGGCGGCGCTGTCCGCCGGGTTCGGGCAGTCGTTGATTTCGGAAGCCGCCGTGCCGGCGGGCGTGCCGGTGCAGCGGGAGCTTGGCGATGAGTTTGTGCGGCGGTTCTATGCGCTGGTGCCGAGATCCGGTCTGACGCACGATCAGCGGGAGTTGGCGGAGACGATTATTGCTGCGCTGCGCGGGTAGTCAGATAGTCGACTGAGGGGAGGTTGCGAACGTTGTTTCTCTCCCTCCGTCCGCCTGCGGCGGCCACCTCTCTCATCAGAGGGAGATCAATTAGGTATCGACAAAATCGATGATATGTATTGGTTGCAATGATTTGACCGATGTAAACGCTTGAGCTTCAATAGACATCATGAGAGAGTTCTGTACAAAATGGTGGAAGCGCATTGCCACCGTTGACATGCTGTTCATTGGTGTTCTGACTCTGCTGGCCTCGCTGTTCGCCTCCTGGCTCAAGCAGTTCCCCGGATTCAGCCTGTTCGGCGCGCTCATCATCGCGCTGCTCATCGGTATGATCATCCAGTTCCCGATCCGCAGTGCCTACGTCGGTTCCAATGATGGCCGCAAGGCAGGCGTCAAGGACGCCGCTGGCCTGATTTCCAACAAGCTGCTGCGCCTCGGCATCATCCTGCTCGGTTTCAAGCTCAACCTCGCCGTGCTGTTCACGCAGGGCATCAAGTGTCTGCCGATCGCAGCTGTGGTCGTCACGCTGACCATCATCGTGTGCTATGCCATCGCCCGCAAGCTCGGTGTCGACCCGATGCTCGCCATCCTGACCGCCGGTGGCACCGGCATCTGCGGTGCGGCCGCCGTCATGGGCCTGGCCGGTTCCATCAAGGTGCCTGAGGACAAGCAGGACGAGAAGGACAACGACGTGACCATGGCCGTGGCCATCGTAGCATTATGGTACTGTGTTCGCGTTGCTGGAGATCGCGCTCGGCCCGCTGGCCGGCATGACCAAGGACCAGCTGGCATCACCGCCGGTGCTTCCCTGCACGAAATCGCCCACGCGGTCGCGGGCGGCGACGCGTTCGGCGCGGTGGACATCGCCGCCATCATGAAGCTTTCCCGCGTGCTCATGCTTGTGTTCGCGGCCATCATCATCGCCATCTGGTGGGAGAAGAAGCATTCCGAGGTTCAGAACACCGGCAAGAAGACTGTGGCCTTCCCGTGGTTCATGCTCGGCTTCATCGGCGCTTCGATCATCGGCACCTTCGTGCCGCTCATCGCCTCCATCACCCCGCAGCTCGTGGACTTTGCGTACATCGTGCTCGGCATGGCCATGGCCGCGCTCGGCATCAACGTGAACTTCAAGGCCATCGCTTCCAAGGGCAAGAAGCCGATGCTCGCCAGCTTCCTGACCTCGATCCTGCTCATGTGCTTCGCCGCAGGTGTTGCGATGCTGTTCTTCTGATAAGCGCTCCAAATACAAATAGGCGAAGGCGAACGACAGTGAGCAATTGGAATGCGTCACCTAAAAATCACGTACTTGCACAACGGATAACCCCAGCCGAACTGGCAGGCCATCGCAATGAACTTCACCACATATGGACTCAGCCCGGTCGCACCCGGCATCCAGCCGATCAGCAGCGTGCTGAACGTGAAGTTCCAGATCCACAGCAGCACGAACAGCGCCACGGAACGGGTGAAGTTGCTGGACGATTTGAATGTCACGTTGCGGTTCATCACGAAGTTGTAGGTCGCCGAACACACCACGGCGATGCCGTTGGCGATCTGTGAGGGTACGCCGATCAAGTGCAGAATGGCGAACGTCGCATACTCCACAATGGTCTGCGTGGCGGAAACACCCACATACTTGCCCAGCACGGCGAGTCCATTTTGCTTCGGGGTTGCCGTGCCCACGGTATTTTCCGCAGTATTCGTTGTGGTCGAGGTATTTGTGGCGCCCACACCTTGATTCGGCTTCACATCCGCTCCATTGTTCGCCATGCCCATATACCTCCCGGATGTACCTGTGACGTTCGACCTCGCAATGATACCGCTGACCGCGTCGGGAATCGGCGTGGCGGTCAGACGAGAAAACCGCAGGCCGCAGCAACGACCGGCACACCCAGCGACAGCACCAGATAGGCCGCTGCGGTGGGGTAGCGGTGTTTGCGGAAGAGCGTCACCATTTCGTTGATTGCGGTCGAGAACGTGGAGAAGCCGCCGAGGAAACCGGTGGCCAGCACTAGCCGCCATGGTTCATCAAGTGTCCCGCCGAGTGCCAGCGCCGCGACCAAACCGGCTAGGAATCCGGCGATGAGATTGATGGTGAACGTGGAAAGTGGGAATGCGCGCTGCCAGTACGTTTTGATGGTCACGTCAAGCAGATAGCGGCAGGAGGCGCCTACGCGCCGCACAGGCAGACCAAGATTGGTAGGAATACGGTCATCACGCCTTACCTCCCTTGCTGGTCGTAGCGGCATTCGTATCAGCGGACGCTTCGGCGGATACGTTCGAGGAGCCGGCCAGATGCGTTCCTGCCCACACGCCGGCAGACGCACAAACCAGACCCAGCGCGAACGTCACCAGTAGATAGGCAATGCCGGCCGCCACCTGACCGTCGCGGATTGCGGTAAAACCTTCCAGCGCGAGTGTCGACATCGTAGACAAACCACCGCATACGCCCATGCCGAGTCCGCGACTGGCAAGTTCTTTGGAACGTGCGCCGAACCGGGAAGCGCCGGCCAAGTAAGCGGTCAACCCTGCATAGCAGAAGCAAGCCAGCATGTTGGCCACAAACGTGCCGGTGTGGAAGCTGCCAGCCGCGGGAATCTGCGCGAACGCATAGCGAATCGCGGTGCCAATAGTGCCGCCGCAGAAGACGACCAACACAATATCAAGATGAATATCGGGGAGCTTGCGCGCCGGGGGAGTGGTCGTGTGCGTAATCGGCCGGGCACCTGCGGATGGGGATTGCGAATCCATAATAGCCTTTCCTGAAACCGCTGAATCCTGCTGAAGACACAACGATTCCATGCAATATCAAATCGTGTGTAGGAACTATCAGCAGTGTGCGGTTCGAAACGAGTTCAGGCGGGTTCCATCGCCGGTTCCTTAGCCTACTCGTGGCGGCGACAACAAACGGCAGCAGTATCTCGGATATTGGCCTATCGCGGTGGATTTCGGCAAGAGACTTCTGCAATGCCGATGAACTTGGTTGCCGTGAGGCGATAAAGCACGTAGATGAATTGCTTGGTTGCTTCCATACCTCGTGGGTATGGCTCAACATGGTTTATGGCTATTGGCTAATACAGATCGATTGTCGTTTAATGGAACATGAGGATAACGGGCCCTAATCGCTCGGTGCCGGAAACAAGGAGTTGTGAATATGTCTGAAACCATGAAAGCCGCGATTTTCGTTGAGCCTGGCAAGATGACCGTGGAAGAAGTGCCGAAGGCGATGCTTGAACAGGATGATGACATCGTGATCCGCGTGGTGCGCACGTGCGTGTGCGGCTCTGATTTGTGGTTCTTCCGTGGGCTGAGCGGACAGGCCGCACACAGCCAGGTGGGTCACGAGTCCATCGGTGTGGTCGAAGAGGTTGGCGCGGCGGTCGAATCCGTCAAGCCCGGCGATTTCGTGGTTGTGCCATTCCCATACAGCTGCGGCAAGTGCCCGGTATGCAAGGCCGGCTTCGAATCCGTGTGCCCGCACGGCGGCTACTTCTCCGCCTGTCAGGCCGAATACCTGCGTGTGCCCGAGGCGGACGGCACCGTGTCAAGGTGCCCGGTTCACCGGAAGATTATTCCGATGAGCAGCTCGCATCGCTGCTGACCATTTCCGATGTGATGTCCACCGGTTATCACGCGGCGGTTTCTGCCGAGGTCAAGCCCGGTGACACCGCCGTGGTCATGGGCGATGGCGCAGTTGGCCTGTGCGGTGTGATTGCCGCCAAGATGCGCGGTGCCACGCGCGTTATTGCCATGAGCCGTCACGAGGATCGCGCGGCGCTCGCCCGCGAATTCGGTGCGACTGATATCGTGCCCGAGCGTGGCCAAGAGGCTATTGACAAGGTGCTGGAGATGACCGGTGGCTATGGTGCGGACGCGGTGCTCGAATGCGTGGCTCCAAGCAGTCCTTCGACACGGCGATTGGCCTGATTCGCCGCGGTGGCGTGATTGGTCGTGTGGGTCTGCCGCACGACGTGGAGATCAGCGCCGAAGGCACGTTCTACGGCAACATCGGCATCAAGGGCGGCCCGGCTCCCGTGCGCCACTACGATATTGACGGTGGTCTGCTGGATGCGGTGCTTAAAGGCGAGATTAACCCTGGCCGCGTGTTCACCGCCGAATATGACCTCGACCATATTCAGGACGCTTATGAGGCCATGGACCAGCGCAAAGTTATTAAGGCGTTGATCCGGTTCTAATCGCGTGGTGTGACGGGGTTTACCGCAGTGGTATTTAACGTCCGTATGTATGCGTCCCCTTTGTAGGGCCGCATACATACGGACGTTGTGATGTGTCTGACGCGGTTTACGCTGAACGATTGTGGTGACGCAAACCGGTCACCTGTTACTCGGCGAGCAGTGCCTTGTACTGTGCAGCGGACTGGGCGAGGGCCTCGTCGGTGATGCCGAAAGCGCCGCACGTGGCGAACGGTTGAGTCAGGTCGCGCCGATGTATAAGCCGTGCCTCGATCGGAATAAGCAGCTGCTCGATGGGGTAGTGGCCGGGGTGCCGGTCTGGTAGGCCGATTCCGGCGAACCGGTGGACACTGCGCATCGCGTCGGGAACCGTGGCCAAGGCGTACACCGAACTCGCCGACTGCGGCATCATCGACACCGGTGCCGGCCGCGCGGCGCGTGTAAAACGGGTCAAGCCGATTCCCGAACCGCTGGTGCGCGCGGCCAAGACCTATGCCGACGAGGCCCGCCGGCTTGGCGCGAGCCTCGATGACGCCTTCAACGCCCTGTGCGCGCAGTGGTAAAGCGCGCACCGATGCGAAGCCTACACGGGGTGCACCGTCAGCGAAAAGTCGCCGATGGTGCTGACGGTCGAGGGTGAGGCCAGATTGCAGACATCTCGCAAGCAGTACGTGGCATACAGCGAAGATAGGTTGTTCCGCCGTCCTGCGCAATATTGGAGCGGGACAGCACCACGCCCTGCGAGATGCGATATTCGGCATTGGCCAATACGGCGTCGATGGCGGCGTGCGTGCGGTAGCTGCGCCCCGACTTGACCTCGAACGGCATCACAGAATCGGCGTTCGTGTCAGCGATGAAATCGACTTCACCATGTTTCTTTGCCATGTAGTAATACAGCGGAATGCCTTGCGCCGTCAGCTCCTGAGCAATCACGTTCTCGTAGATGGCACCCAGATTCGGTGAGGAATCATCAAGGTATGCGGCTTGCGCGGTCGGTTGCGGGTATCGTGCCATGAGCATACCGGTATCAGACTGGTACAGTTTGAACTTCGGTGATTGCGCCGTGCGTTTCAATGGTGTTTTCGGCTCGGTGACGCAGTTGGTTTTCAATGCCACACCCGCATCGACAAGCCAAAGAAAATCCTTCTGATTGCGGTCGTACCGAGCACCGGGGCTGATGGAGGAGACGGCGAATCTGCCGTTACCGTCAATCAGCTGAGTGGGGAGCTGGTCGAAGATCTCCTGCACCTGCAATGCGCGATTGCCTGCGTACTGCGAAATATCGTGGCGATATTGCCGGTTCAACTCGTTCTGCACCGCGCGCACAGCCGCCAAATCACCCTTGGTGTCCAGAAAACGTTGCACGACTTCCGGCATGCCGCCGACTACCAGATAGGTGCGGAAGTTCGTCATCATTGCATCGTGAATGTACCGGTCGATTGGCGTGACCGACCGGCAGGATTCTCGGATGTTTTCAAGTGTCGACTTCTGTACGCCGATGGCCCAACAGAATTCCTCAAAATCCATGGGACGCATGGTTTTTTCGATGACCGAGCCAACGGGGTAGGAGCGTACGCCCTTGAACTCAGTGCCGAGCATGGAACCGGAGAACACATAATCGAAACGGCCATCGGCCACCAGAAACTTGACCATGGTCATCACATCCGGTGCCTCTTGCACCTCGTCGATGAAAATCAACGTATCACCGGGAATGAGCGTTGAAGGTGAGAACAAGGTAAGGCGGCTGATGAACTCCTGCACGTCGTTCGCCGATGCGAGCGCTCGGGCCGCCTGCTTGTTCTCGTACAGGTTGATTTCAAGGTAATGGGCGTATTCGTGCTTGGCGAACTCGCGTACCGCGTAGCTCTTGCCGATCTGGCGAGCGCCGGTCAGCAGCAGTGCTTTGCCGGTACCGCTCCGCTTCCATTCCAGCAGATCGTCCGAGATTTTGCGCTCAAGCATGGCAGCTCCTTTCCGAATCCCTTATGAGGGTAGCATTTTCTGCCTTGTATGTGCAAAATGCCGCATTTCAAAATGGGGCTTTGGTGCAAAATGCCGCATTTTAAAGTAGGGTTTTGATGCAAAATGCCGTGTAAATGGTGAATTGGACGTGCTTGTAAGGGGAGCTGGATGATCGTGCGGCTGGATGACTTGTAACTAAATGATTGAACGATTGCGCGGCCGTCGTTTGCGTGGCCGCAAAGTTGTGTGGGCTGTTCGCGAATTATGCGCGGTCGGCCGTCATGTGCCTGCGCTTGGGGTGCTCGATAAGTAGCGCTCGCTTCTTGCGTCCTCGGCGGTCGAAGCCGGTACGCCGTCGGAGGAGGCGTCGATGATGCGCTGCAGGTAGCCGTATAGGGTGTGCAGCTCGTCGTCATTCAGACAGTCCAGCATAGAGGGGCCTGATCAAAACCAGTTCACGAGGTCCTTTTTGCTTTAATCCCCGCTGAGAGCGCGTAGCGCCGGAGGATGATCGGATGCCGCGACGCCGAATCAAGATTCAGCCGCTCGCCGACCAGCCCGACCAGCAAGGAACCGGATTCGCGCATCGGCGGCATGCGCGCTGCTATTCGCGCTGAAACAGCATGGCATGGGTGCGCTGACACCGCGCCGGCGCAAAGGCCATCAGTGAAACTGGGGAATCGGATTGCAGGTGGCGGACGGTGCCCAAGACGAAAGATTCTCGTCCGGCGTTCAGCCGCCGTCGTTGGCCGTGATGATACTGGAGACCATGAAACTCAGGCGGCGGCAGCCAAGGGCGAAGTCGAGAAAGAGGTGACGGCGTGACACTTGAACAGAGGTCAGATAGCGCGGCGGCGGAGCGGTGCCGAGCATGACCAACAATCAACGGCCGCAGGCGATCGAAGTGCGCGGGGCGCGCGTGCATAACCTGAAGAACATCGACATCGACATTCCGCTGGGCGAACTGGTGGGCGTGGCCGGCGTCTCCGGTTCGGGAAAGAGCTCGCTGGCGCTCGGCGTGCTGTATGCGGAAGGTTCGCGGCGCTACTTGGAGGCGCTGTCCACGTACACGCGACGCCGCCTGACCCAGCCAGTCGCGCCCAAGTGGACGAAGTACTGCACGTGCCGGCCGCGCTGGCCCTGCACCAGCGGCCCACGGTGCCTGGCATCCGTTCGACGTTCGGCACGATGACCGAACTGCTCCAACAGATTCTGCGGCTCCTGTTCTCCCGCGTCGCCTCGCACGTGTGCCCGCATTGCGGGGCGCGCAACGAGTCGACGCTGAACGTGGCGGCCGGACTGCCCATCACCTGTGCTGGCTGTGGCAAGGAATTCCACGCGCCCGGCGCCGAATCGCTCGCTTTCAACTCGGCCGGCGCCTGCCCGACCTGCTCCGGAACCGGCATTGTGCGCGAAGTGAACCGTGCGGCCCTGGTGCCGGATGAGTCGAAAAGTATCGACGACGGTGCGGTGCTGCCATGGGGCTCGCTCATGTGGGACCTTATGAAGCAGGTGTGCGGCGCGATGGGCGTGCGCACCAACGTGCCGTTCAGCGAGCTCACGCCCGAAGAGCGTGACATCGTATTCAACGGGCCGGCCGTCAAAAAGCATATTCTTTACAAGCCGAAGAAAGGCGACGATTTCGCCGAACTCGATTTCACCTACTTCAACGCCGTATACACGGTGGAGAACGCGCTCGCCAAAGCCAAGGACGAGAAAGGTCTGAAGCGCGTGGCTCGATTTCTCAAGGAGGGACCATGCGCCGACTGTGGCGGCACACGACTGAGCGCCGCAGCCCGGGCCCCGCATGTGCGCGGCTGAACCTGGCCGAAGCCAGCGCGATGACCTTGGATGCGGCGGTGGATTGGGTGCGCGGCGTGCCGGAATCTCTGTCCGCCGACATGCGGCCGATGGCCACCAACATCTGCGAATCATTCCTGGACGTGGCCCGCCGACTGTTGGATCTGGGCCTCGGCTATCTGGCGCTTGACCGCGCCGGTGCCACGCTTTCAACCGGTGAACGCCAGCGTGTGCAGCTCGCCCGTGCCGTGCGCAACCGCACCACCGGCGTGCTGTATGTGCTCGACGAGCCGTCCATTGGCCTGCACCCCTCGAACGTGGATGGGCTGCTCGGCGTGATGCATGACTTGGTGGCGGACGGCAATTCCGTGGTGGTCGTGGACCATGACGTGCGCGTGCTCAAGGCCGCCGACCATCTTATCGAAATGGGACCGGTTGCCGGCGCCGAAGGAGGGCATGTGATCGCGCAAGGGACGGTCGGCGAGGTGGCGGCGAATCCAAGTAGTCGTATTGCGCCGTTCTTGGCCGATAATGTGAGCGCGCGCATCCGTGAGCGCGTGGCGGAACCGCAGGTGTTCGACCTTGGCCGCATCCGCATGACAACCAGCCAGTTGCATACGGTCAAGCCGCTGGACGTTGATATTCCGCGCGGCCGGCTCGTGGCGGTGACAGGCGTCTCCGGCTCCGGTAAAACCACGATGGTGCTCGAATCGCTGATTCCCGCGCTCAAAGCGCAGGCGGCGGGGGAGCGGTTGCCGGAACATGTGCGTGAACTTGAGGCCGAGGGCATCCATCGTGCGAATCTCATCGACGCCACGCCGATTGGCGCAAACGTACGCTCACCGTGGCCACCTATGCCGATATTCACGACGAATTGCGCCGCGCCTTCGCCCGCACGGACGGCGCCAAGGCGGGCGGCTGGAAGGCTGGCGATTTCTCATACAACACCGGCCGACTGCGTTGCCCCACATGCGACGGCACCGGTTCAATCTCGCTCGATGTGCAGTTCCTGCCGGACGTGACCATCGAATGCCCGGATTGTGGAGGCTCCCGCTATGCGTCCGAAGCCGACGCGATTCGGCGTGCGGTTAAAGCGGCTAAGGGCAAAGCGGCGAAGATGAAGGTCCCGGATAAACGCAAAGCTGCCAAGGAAAAATTGAGTGAGGCGACGGATCAGGGTGGCGGCAACATTTCCCTGAGCCTGCCTCAACTCATGGCAATGAGCGTGGACCAGGCGCTGTCCGTGACCGGCGACCTCAAGAAGGTTCACGCACGTCTGACCACCCTGCACGACTTGGGCCTCGGCTACTTGACGCTCGGCGAACCGACGCCGGCGCTTTCGGGCGGCGAAGCCAGCGGCTGAAACTCGCCAGTGAAATGGGCAAGGCCCAATCGGACGCGGTATTCGTGTTCGATGAGCCGACCATCGGTCTGCACCCGTTCGACGTGCGCGTGCTGCTGGGCGTGTTCGACCGGCTCGTGGCGAGCGGCGCAACAGTCGTGGTCATCGAACATGACCTTGACGTGATCGCCAATGCGGACTGGATCATCGACATGGGTCCGGGCGGTGGCGAAAGCGGCGGACGCATCGTCGCCACCGGAACGCCGGAACAAATCGCGGCCAATCCGAACAGCATCACCGGGCGGTATCTGCGCTGACTCGTATGGCGGTAACGCGCCTTTGCATAGGACCTGCGCGAGTAGGATAGCCGTCCATGGTGCAGATTCATGGCATTAGACGCGCAAGCGCGGACGCGAAATATCGGCAGATGACCGGGCAGCCGGTCAAGCCGCTGATTCTCAAACTGTGTTTGCCGGCCGTCATCTCCAACTTGGTGACCACCGCCTACAATCTCACGGACACGTTCTTTATTGGTCAGCTCGGCACCGCGCAGTCCGGTGCCATCGGCATCGCGTTCTCCATCATGACCGTGATGCAGGCGCTCGGCTTCTTCTTTGGCAACGGCGCGGGCAACTCGATGAGCCGCGAACTCGGCAAACAGAACAATGAGCGCGCCTCCCGACTACTGGCCGTGGGCTTCGCGGGTGCGGTGCTCTCTGGTTTGGTGATTGCCACAATCGGATTGCTGACCCTGCGGCCGCTGGTCGTCATGCTGGGATCGACCTCGACAATCGCCCCATACGCCGTGCAATACCTGACGCCGTTGTTGGTCGCCGCACCCTGTGTATGCGGTTCGTTCGCACTCAACGGACTGCTGCGATACCAAGGGCAATCGACGTTCGGCATGATCGGGCTGGTTTCGGGCGCATTGCTGAATTTCCTGCTCGCGCCGTTGTTTATCTTCGTGCTGCACCTCGGAATTTTTGGTGCCGGCCTGGCCACCGCCATCTGCCAGACGGTGAGCTTCACGATTCTGACCACAATGAGCCGCAAATTCGGCGTGATGAAACTGTCCCTGCGCAATTGCAGGCCGGATGTGCTGCTCATGCGCGAAGTGGCCGGCGGTGGCCTGCCCTCGCTGATCCGCCAAGCGCCGGTTCGATTTCCGTGACCTGCGTGAACATTGCCGCCAATCCGTTCGGCGATGCGGCCATCGCCGGCATGGCCATTGTGATGCGCATTATGTTGGGCGCCAACTCGGTGATCGTCGGCCTCGGCCAAGGTTTCCAACCGGTGTGCGGCTACAACTACGGTGCCGGCCTGTTCGCGCGCGTCAAAGAAGGGTACTGGTTCTGCGTGCGGCTCGCCACCTGCGTGCTCGTGGTGTTGGCGGTGTTGCTGTGGGTGTTCGCACCGCAACTGGTCGAGATCTTCCGCTCCGACCCGGCCGTGGTGGCGGTGGGCGTGGCCGCGCTGCACATCCAATGCTGCACGGTGATTCTCAACGGCTTCAACATGATGGGCAATATGATGACCCAGACCATGGGCCGCACCGGCATCGCCTCATTCCTGGCCCTGTGCCGACAAGGTCTGTTTTTGGCACCGATCGTACTGATTCTGCCGATGATGTTCGGCGTGCTCGGCGTGGAAATGGCGCAATCGGTGTCCGACGTGCTGACATTCCTAGTCACTATCCCGTTCATGCGGCGAATCCTGCATGAATTGCGGTGAATGGTAGATGGCAACTATGAATAATCGAAGTGCAAAGCGGGTGCCGGGCGTTCCTTCTCCCGCGTATATCGAATCGCTGTACCGCACCATGGCTGCCGCCCTTGGCCCGACCGGATGGTGGCCGGCTGAAACCACATTCGAGATTATGGTGGGCGCGGTGCTGACGCAGAATACGGCGTGGGGCAATGTGAATCGTTCGCTTGCGGCGTTGAACGCGGAGGGTGTGCTCGAACCCCATAAGCTGGCGATTATGGGGCCAGCGCATCTGCAGGAACTTATTCGCCCGTCCGGCTTTTATGTCAACAAATCCAAGACGGTACAGTCACTGAGCCGATGGTATGTGGAGCGTTGCGGAGCCTCGCCTGAGGGCGCGGCAGATATTCCCGACGCCGAATTGCGGACCGAATTGCTCGGATTATTCGGTATCGGGGGCGAAACGGCCGACGACCTGATGCTATATGTGTTTTCGCGCCGCACATTCGTGGCCGATACTTATGCTCGCCGACTATTCGCCTTCCTCGGATTTGATGTGCCAGCCGGCTATCTGGCATTCCACAAGGCCTATTCGCCCGTGGTGCTGGATACGAGCCTCAGTGTCAAGGATTTGCAGGAATTCCATGGGCTCATTGACGAGTTCGGCAAGGCCTACCGCGACGACGCGGCCAAAAGCGAGTCCTTTTTGGGTGGATGGAGGGCTTGACTGCACGGCGAATCGTTCTCAATAAGAAAAGTGTGAGGCCCGCACGGTGCCAATCGCACATCTGAATCCTTGACTGGCTGCGCTCGATGCTGGGTGTCGAAAACGAGTCTGTGACAGAATAGTTCGACCGACGCAATCGCCAAAACGCCGAACAGGAGCCAATGATGACCGAAGACAAGCCGATCGCCAAGCCGATTATCGATGATGCGACGCGCGAGAAATGGCGCTTATGTTCTCTGGCGAGTC
>ENA-OQDD01000033-OQDD01000033.1-human-gut-metagenome-genome-assembly--contig:-NODE-33-length-47132-cov-2.515328_pt1 | contig 47132 bp, 56 predicted proteins | sample MGYA00242507_ERZ504598 | MGnify/ENA primary metagenome ERZ504598 (study PRJEB26092, sample SAMD00036318) | human gut metagenome | host: Homo sapiens | study: EMG produced TPA metagenomics assembly of...
CAATTGTATAAGAATTCATAAATCTTCTCCCCGGAATTCATATTACAAAACCATATCACGAATTTTTTAACACATCAAGATTGTGTTAGTTTTATCAAGAAAAATCAAGCCATCAAAAGTCATCATTGCTATAATAAATTAACAGAAATCCAATGCTGTTACAAATAAGATGAATTTCAAGAGAGGTGTATGCATGGGAAAAATAGTGTTAGAACAGAATCGATTGATCTTTCAGAGAAGAGACGAACTGGTAGTCATTGAAGCATACGGCAGGAACTGTCTGCGAACCAGAGCGACCAGAAATGCCTGTATCTCGGATGAAAACTGGACCTTACTTCCGCCTGCGACGGAAGACAACTGTATCATAGAGGGAAACGAAGATTTTGCCACAATTACCAATGGAGATGTGAAAGCCACGATCGAAGCGGGATTTCCATGGTATGGCGGCATTATCTGTTTTTACCGAAAAGACAAATTAATTTTAAAAACTATAAATGAGCAAATCCAAAATATTGCACAAAAGAAAGACACCCTCTGTAGAAGGATGTATAATTGAAGTACCAACAAACAACATACTCACTCAAACAAGGGGGTGTCCGTTGCAAACAGTATACATCATTCCAAACATATTTACAATTACCTGAAAGCATTAAATCTCGGATTATTTTTATCCGATGTGTATCTGAACCACTTATTGACCATCATCCTGTCTGTTTTTCTCCGGGGATACCGGGGAAAACAGTTGATTTCCAAGAAGTCAGCCATTGCCACAGGACAACGACCGCTTATTTCCTGAATCACGGAAAATGGAAGGACGATGCATTGCAGGATGTTTTAAAAAGCAGCATCCTCCAAGCCATTTATAGGGAAGCACAGCGTTCCGGACAACCGATTTACTGTATTGTGGATGATACGATTGCTTCACATACCCGGCCTTCGTCACAGGCGGTTCATCCAATCGAAGCTGCGTATTTTCATCAATCACATTTAAAAGGCTGTCAGGATTATGGGCATCAGGTTGTCTCCGTTATGCTTTCCTGCAACGGGATTACCCTGAATTATGCAGTCATCCTGTACGATAAATCAAGATCAAAGATCCAGATTGTACAGGAGATCGCGGAAGAACTTCCCGCTGCGCCGGTCATTTCCTACTTTCTTTGTGACAGCTGGTATACTACTGCAAAAGTGATGGACCGTTTTATTCGGAAAGGATTCTATACGGTTGGGGCATTAAAGACCAACCGAATCCTTTATCCATGCGGGATCCGTCAAAAAGCCAGTGCATTTGCCCTTCATTTGCGGAAAACAGACCCGGATGTCAGCCTCGTGACCGTTGGCAGCCGTGAATTCTATGTATACCGCTATGAAGGGGAGTTGAATGGCATTCCAAATGCAGCGGTGATCCTCAGCTATCCGAAGGATGGATTTGGGAATCCCAAAGCATTGCGTGTATTTCTCTCTACAAATGCAGAGTTATCCACGCAGGAGATCCTGGACACCTATACGAAACGGTGGCCGATTGAATTATTTTTCCGGCAGAGCAAAAGTAAACTTGCGCTGGATAGTTATCAAATCCGATCCCGTCAGGAATCCAAAGGTATTGGCTGATCATGTCGTTGGTCCACTATTTGTGCTGTATGCATTCTGGAAACTACTGCACATTCGAAGAGGGATACGCATCCTTGAAGCAGCAGCTAAAGCAGGAACAGTTTGCAAACCTGTACCGCCTCATAAAAAGCAGCGCCTCATTCGAAGAAGCTTTTAAGTTTGTGGGATAAGTTTGTGCAAAATTCGATATTTGCTCATTTATAGTAAAAAATTTAACAATCATTTGATATAGACCTTATAGGAACAGGATAGCAGTTAAAATACAAATGTGCTACGATCGTGATTGTAGTAAAAAATATTCTGAAAGAATGGCAGGAACAGTAAAAATACAGCGGTTAGGCTGGAGTCTGGAATGGATGCAGCGCATATCTGAAAAAGGAAACGAAAACCTGGGACAGCTGGGATATACGGATCATTCGCAGAAACACTGTATGCAGGTTGCCCATCATGCAGAGTACGGTACACTTCTTGCAAATGAACTTTTAAAAGAAACGGATATGACGTTGGAAGACAGAGTAACCATCGTTCCTCGGTTCTGCAGTTATTGCAGCTGTAAAACTGGCAGGCGGAACGATCAACGTGGCGGTTGCATGCCTGGCGATTTTATTTGCACTGGGATTTGTTTTCCTGAAAATTGCAGATCGGCAGCCGATGGCGGGGGAGAGATAAAACAGAACATAGATAAAAATCTCAAAGCAGGAGAGAAATCCGCTTTGAGATTTTTGCGTTTCACTCCGGGGTTCCGCAATGAGAGGTTTTGTGGTACAATAAGCAGTGAGTCGGGCCGCAGGGGATGAGGGGGCCTGAAAAATATGAATCATACAGACAGGATGAAACAAAATGGAAAAAACCAAAAAACTGGCGGTAGGCATTTTAGCGCATGTCGATGCGGGAAAGACGACGCTGGCAGAGGGAATTTTATATAAAACAGGCCAGATCCGGAAAGCCGGAAGAGTGGATCACAAGGACGCCTTTCTGGACACGGAGGAACTGGAAAAAGCAAGGGTATCACGATCTTTTCCAAACAGGCCGTGCTGAAGCTGAACGAGACGGAGGTCACACTCCTTGACACGCCGGGCCATGTGGATTTCTCGGCGGAGATGGAGCGCACTTTACAGGTCATGGACTATGCGGTTCTTCTGATCAGCGGTGCGAACGGCGTGCAGGGTCATGTGGAAACCCTGTGGCGGCTGCTCGCGCGGTATGAGATCCCGGTCTTTCTCTTTATCAACAAGATGGATCAGCCGGGCACGGATGCGGAAAAACTGCTGGAAGAACTGCAGAGCCGTCTCTCAGAGCACTGCCTGAATTTCTCGCAGGATCTCCAGAACGCAGAATTGCTGGAAGAACTCGCCATGTGTGATGAGGACGTGCTGGAGCAGTATCTGGAAACGGGAAGCGTGGAAGAAGACCAGATCCGCACGATGATCGCAGAGCGGAAGGTTTTTCCGTGCTGCTTTGGCTCTGCACTCAAGATGGAGGGCGTGACGGAATTTCTGAAAATTCTGGACCGGTTTACAAAAACGCCGGAGTACGGCGGGGATTTTGGCGCGCGCGTTTTTAAGATTTCAAGGGACACGGCAGGAAACCGTCTGACGCATCTGAAAATCACGGGCGGCGTGCTGAAGGTGAAGCAGATGCTCGGCGAAGAAAAGGCAGACCAGATCCGTATTTATTCCGGTGCGGGCTATACGATGGTACAGGAAGCACCGGCGGGGACGATCTGTGCCGTAACGGGACTGAACAGCACTTTCTCCGGTCAGGGCATCGGCAACGAAACCGAGGCGGAAAAACCGGTGCTGGAGCCGGTGCTGACGTACCGCATCGAGCTTCCGCCGGACTGCGATGTCCATCAGATGCTTGGAAAACTGCGCCAGTTAGAAGAAGAAATCCCGGAGCTCCACATTGTCTGGAATGAGCGCCTCGCGGAAATCCATGCGCAGGTCATGGGTGAGGTGCAGATCGAGATCTTAAAGAGTCTGATCCACGAGCGTTTCGGCGAATGGGTGGAATTCGGAGCCGGAAATATTGTATACAAAGAGACGATCCGCAGTACCGTGGAGGGTGTCGGCCATTTCGAGCCGCTGCGCCATTATGCGGAAGTTCATTTGCTGCTGGAGCCGGCAGAACCGGGCAGCGGACTGCAGATTGGAACCGTCTGCAGCGAGGACACCCTGGACCGCAACTGGCAGCGTCTGATCCTCACACATCTGCTGGAGCGGAAGCATCCCGGCGTGCTGACCGGGTCGGAGATTACCGATATGAAAATCACGCTGGTCAAGGGCCGTGCGCACATTAAGCACACCGAGGGCGGCGACTTCCGCCAGGCGACGTATCGTGCGGTGCGGCAGGGGCTGAAAAAGCAGAATCCGTTCTGCTGGAGCCGGTCTATGCGTTCCGTCTGGAAATTCCGTCGGAATCGACGGGACGGGCGCTGAACGATATCCAGCGGATGTACGGCAGCTTTGAACCGCCGGAAATGGAAGGCGATATGACAGTGATCACGAACCGCACGGTTGTGACGATGCAGGATTATCAGAAAGAAGTGACTGCTTACAGCCGGGACGCGGAAGAGTGTTCTGTACCTTAAAAGGATATGAGCCATGTCACAACGCGGAGGAAGTGATTGCTCCATCGGTTACGATTCCGAGGCGGATGTGGAAAATCCGACGGGTTCTGTGTTCTGTGCCCACGGGGCAGGCTTTGTCGTTCCATGGAATGAAGTGGAAGACCATATGCATCTGGAATACACGCTGGAAAATCCGGAAGAAGAAAGCGATTCAGCCGAATCTGCGGCAGACCGGATCGGCGGAGCATCCTCTGTGCAGAAAGCAAAAAAGCATCCGACCGCGTGCCGATGGCAGCTTCCCTGCAGGAGGCAAAGGAGCTGGAAGAAATCTTTACGAGGACATACGGCAAAGTGGAGCGGAAGCGCGCCGGTTTCGAGCGGCGGACACGTCCGGCCACCTCGTCATCCGGCATCGGGGATCCCAAATATGCAAAATCAAACCGCCCGAAGGAGCCGCAGGAGGAATATCTGCTGGTGGACGGCTATAACATTATTTTTGCATGGGATGATTTAAATGAGCTGGCGAAGTATAATATTGAGAGCGCCAGAGGAAAACTGATGGACATCCTGTCAAATTATCAGGGATATAAAAAAATGACGCTGATTCTTGTCTTTGATGCCTACAAAGTAAAAGGCAACCAGGGTGAGGTCGGCATGTACCATAATATTCATGTCGTTTATACGAAAGAGGCGGAGACGGCTGACCAGTACATCGAGAAAACGGTTCACAGGATCGGCCACAACGGCAACGTAACGGTGGCTTCCTCGGACGGTCTCGAGCAGATCATCATTATGGGAGCGGGCGCGCATCGTCTCTCCGCACGGGATCTGCGCACCGAGATTGAACATACAAACGGCCAGATCCGGGAAAACTATCTGGAGAAAGAACAGAAAACGAAGTCGTACCTGCTGGAGAACGCCTCCGGAGAACTGGGAGACTTTTTAAAAGAGCTGGAAGAAGAGCGAAAAAAAGAGAGTAAAAAGAGCAAAGGAAAGGCTTAAGATGAATTACGCAATCATACTATCGGGGGGAATCGGAACGAGAATGCAGATGGGGGATTTTCCGAAGCAGTATCTGGAAGTGGAAAAGAAACCGATTCTGCTGTATACGCTGGAGCAGTTTCAGAAAAGCAGTGCCGTTGAGAAAATCGTCATCGTGGCGGCAGATGCCTGGAGAGAGAAGATCCGCGGATGGATGGAAGAAGACGGGATTACGAAATTTCTCGCCTTTGCGGATGCCGGGGATACGCGGCAGGAATCCATTCATAATGGCCTTACCGTCTGCATGGAGGATTCCGTATCGGAGAACGACGGTGTGATCATCCACGACGGCGTGCGGCCTCTGGTGAGCGAACAGCTGATTGGCGACTGCCTTGCGGCGCTTGCCGATCATGAGGGCTGTATGCCGGTGCTGCCGATGAAGGACACGATCTATCAGAGCAGCGACGGAACGAAAATTGACCATCTGCTGGAGCGCAGCACGCTGTTTGCCGGTCAGGCGCCGGAAGCTTTCCGGCTGCATCCGTACGCGAAGATCAACCGGGAAGCATCGGAAGAGGAGCTGTCCCTCACAAGGGGAACAAGTGAAATTGCCTACCGCCATGGAATGGATGTGGCGATGATCCCAGGGGATGAGCGGAACTTTAAGATTACAACAAGGAGCGACCTGGAGCGTTTCTGTACGATTGTGGAAGGAGAAACGAAATGAGAGCATACGAGCTGCATGGAGTCAATGATTTAAGAAGGGAAGACATCGAAAACCGGAAATCCCATCCGGCTGGGTTCTGGTGCAGGTAAAGGCATCAGGAATCTGCAGCTCCGATATTCCGCGGATTTTCACAAACGGAACATACCATTTTCCAACGATTCCGGGTCACGAGTTTTCAGGCGTGGTTGCCGCATACGGCGAGGGTGTGCCGGAAGAGCGAGTTGGAAAACGGGTCGGCATTTTCCCGCTGATCCCATGCCGCACCTGCGCAGTGCCGGCAGAAAAATATGAGATGTGCGAACACTACGATTACCTCGGCTCGCGCCGGGACGGCGGCTTTGCGGAATACGTAGCCGTGCCGGACTGGAACCTGATGGAGCTGCCGGAAAACGTCAGCTTCCGCGAGGCAGCAATGCTGGAGCCGCTCTCTGTGGCGCTTCATGCGGTGAAACGAAGCGGTGTGAAGCCGGGCGATACCGCAGCAGTGATCGGAACGGGCATGATCGGTTTTGCAGCGGCAGCGTGGGCGAAAGCGCTCGGCGCCGAAACCGTTTTTGTGATTGGACGGGGCGAAGCAAAACGTGCGATCGCAGAACAGATCCCGGGCATCTCATATGTGATGGAAGAGGAGAGTAAAGCGATTCAGGCGGATGTTGTAGTAGAAGCGGTCGGAACGCCGCAGGCCGTTTCCAGTGCAGTTCTTCTTGCGAGACCAGGCGGAAGCATCGTGCTGATGGGAAATCCATCGGGCGATCTTGCGATGGAAAAGAACGTGTACTGGCGCATACTGCGCAAACAGCTGAACCTGATGGGAACGTGGAATTCTTCTTATGAAAAAGATGAAGCCTGCGACTGGACGGAGGTACTCGATGCGCTTTCGAAGAAGAAAATCCCGGCACAGGCGCTGATCACGCACTGTTTCCCGTCCGAAAAGCTGATGGACGGACTGGAACTGATGAAAAATCATAAAGAGCCATACTGCAAAGTAATGGTTTCATGGGAGTAGAAAAATATGAGAAAAAGTCAGATATCGGCATCCATGATGTGCTCAAACCTTGTGGATCTGCAGGCGACGATCGATGTATTTGAAAAAGAAAAAGTCGAATATCTCCATATCGATGTGATGGACGGCGAGTTCGTTCCGAACTTCGGCCTTGGCGTCGACTACATCCGCGGACTGCGGGAACTGACGAGTATTCCGCTTGATCTTCATCTGATGATTAAAGACCCGGAGTACAAGCTGCCGTGGATCGGCATTCACAAAGAGGACATCGTGACGATTCATTATGAGAGCACTTTCCAGGTGCAGCGCGCGCTCGATTACCTCGTGCCGTACGGCTGCAAGCGGTTCCTCGCGATCAACCCGGCGACACCGATCGGGCAGATCGAGGAAGTGCTTGATTATATCGACGGCGTCAATCTTCTGATGGTGAATCCGGGCTTTGCCGGGCAGAAAATTGTGCCGAGTACGCTGCGCAAGGCGGAAAAGCTGCAGAAATTTCTGCAGGAGATGCACCGGGAGGACATCATTTTAGAAGTGGACGGAAACATTACGAAGGAGCACGGCGCGACGCTGCGTTCCTGTGGAGCCAGCATTTTTGTGGCGGGAACTTCGAGCATTTTCTGCACCGATGTATCGCACTTCGGAGAAAAAATCCGGGAATTCCGGAAGCAGTGGAATAAGAAAAAGAACTGCCTTCCCGGGATGCACGGTTTGAAAAACAGACGAATACTGTAAAGTGAGAAATGACGGAGCGTGTCATATGGTAGAATTGCTTCTGCTTGCTGCGGCGCTCTCAGCCGATAACTTTGCAGTAAGCATCGGATATGGAAGCAGCAATACGAGAATTTCACCAGGCATGACGGCGCTGCTGAATCTGTTTTGCAGTGCTGCCCTGGTTGCTTCCGCGCAGTTTGGAAAAAGATTTCTGCAGTCCGCAGGACCGGAATGGGGAACCAGAGTGGGTGCGGGCTGTTTTTTCTTATGGGAACGCTGAAAATTTTTGAGGAACTGAGAAAACGCAGAAGAAAAAAGCAGGGAAAACCAGAAGCAAGACTGGAACATCTGGAAAAACAGCTCCACCCACTGGAATTTGGCCTGCTGGCGGTTTCGATGTCGGTGGATGGAATTGTCTCCGGCGTCTTTGCCGCGGATCTTCCGGTGACAGGAGGACAGATCTTTTTTGCCTCCTTCGCGGTCGGAATGGCGGCGATGTATGCCGGAACTGCCATCGGAAAAAAGACGGGGCAGAAAAACGGCGGAAACGGAGCACTGTTCGGAGGAATTCTGTTCTATTTACTGGCGTTTTTAAAGCTCACATAGAATTACATGTAAGAAAGAAAAACCAGCAGATCCCGGCGTAAAATTGACAAGCCCGTGCAGATATGCTATAAAAGTAGGAGGTTTGCTGCTGGAAAATTAAAAAAACAGATGCAGCAGACAAAGTAAGAGAGGAAAATACATGATTTCAGTAGTAATCCCTTCGTACAACGGTGCAGAAACACTGTTTCAGGCAATCGACTCAGTCCTTTGCCAGACAACAAAAACCCCGCTGGAAATCCTGGTGATCGACGACAATTCCACGGACGATACGCTGGAAAAAATGGGGCGTTACGGAGAAAATGACCGGGTACGGTATATCCGGAATGAGACAAACAAAGGAGCGTCCGCATCCAGAAACCGCGGTGTACAGCTCGCAAAGGGCGATTACATTGCCTTTCTGGACGCGGATGATTACTGGGATCCCGAAAAACTGGAAAAGCAGGAAAAAGCCCTTGCAAAGACCGGTGATGTGCTCTGCTGTACGGGTCGGGAGCTGATTTACGATCAGGAACCGGAAAAGCAGAAGATCTTTTCTGTCCCGGAGCGGATCACCTACAAAATGCTGCTGCGCGGCAACGTGATCGGCTGCTCGTCGGTACTGGCCAAAAGAAGCGTTCTGCTGGAATTCCCGATGGAAAAGGACGAGTGCCACGAGGATTATCTGGACTGGCTGCGGATCCTGAAAAAATACGGGACAGCCTGCGGTGTGGATGAGCCTTTGCTGAAATACCGGCTGTCCAGCACAGGAAAATCGGGGAATAAACTGCATTCTGCAGGAATGACTTACCGTGTTTACCGCGAGCTGGGAATGGGAACGTTCCGCTCCCTGTACTGTTTTGCGTGCTATGCCGTAAACGGTGTGCGGAAGTATTACGGTAAGGGCAAAAAGAGAGGAAGAGATTGATGAACTATAAAAACAGGGAACAGTACAAACATCTGATGCGTGTCCTGGCGGTCGCGGCGATTGTGCTTCTGGAATGCGCTGTTTTTTCTGTGTTCTGGGACAGATACTATGCGAGCACCTGTGGCTGGAGCCGTTCTGGGATAAGGGAAATCAGATTATCGTCGTGATCTACGGCATTTTTCTTCTGGTTTTCATGTACATTTACGGCGGCATGAAGATCGGCTACATGAAGGGAAGCAGCATCATCTATTCCCAGATGATGACGGCATTCTGTGCCAATGCGCTGATGTATCTGCAGATTATCCTGCTGTGGCGTCACCTGCCGTACATTCTGCCGATGGTCGGCATGACACTCGTGGACTTTGCGCTGGCAGGCATTGTATCCTGGCTTTTTGAGAAGACGTTTGCGCGTCTCTTTCCGCCAAGAGAGGTGCTTCTGATTTACGGTGAATACCCGATGGAAAGCCTGGAGCTGAAGATGAACCAGCGGCCGGACAAGTATATTGTAGCACATAAGGTGAGCGTGGAAGTGGGAGAGAAAGAGCTCTGCCGCCAGATTGACGCATACGGTCAGGAGGGCGTGATCCTGGGCGATCTTCATTCGGAGCTGCGCAACCGTCTGCTGAAATATTGCTATGCGAAAGAAATCCGTGTCTATCTGACGCCGAAGCTGTCGGATATTATGGTACGGAAAGCGGAAGCGCTCCATATTTTCGATACACCGCTTCTGCTCGCGCGAAACAGTGGTCTTTCGTTTGATCAGAGATTCTGCAAGCGCCTGCTGGATCTGCTCGTATCGACGATTCTTCTTGTGATCACGTCGCCGATTATGCTGATCGCAGCGCTCTGCATCAAGTTGTATGACCATGGCCCGGTGTTCTTTAAACAGAAACGTCTCACGATCGGCGGAAAAGAATTCTATGTCTACAAATTCCGAAGCATGATCGTGGATGCCGAAAAGACGGCGTAGCCCGCCTGGCAACGAAGAACGACAGCCGCATTACGCCGGTCGGGAAGGTGATCCGCGCGACGAGAATTGATGAGCTGCCGCAGCTTCTGAACATTTTCAAGGGCGATATGAGCGTCGTCGGACCGCGCCCGGAGCGGCCGGAGATTGCAAAGGAATATGAGGAATCGATTCCGGAGTTTGCTTACCGTCTGAAAGTAAAGGCAGGCCTTACCGCTACGCCCAGATTTACGGAAAGTACAACACGACCGCATACGATAAGTTGAAGCTGGATCTGATGTACATAGAGAGCTATTCGATTTTAGAGGATCTGAAGCTGATTCTTGCAACCTTTAAGATTGTCTTCACAAAGGAGAGCACAGAAGGGCTCGAGGAAGGACAGACGATCAGCCTGAACGCAAAGGAAGAGGAGAAAAAAGATGTTTAATACCGAGGACGAAATTCTGCGCCGGCTGCAGGAAAAAATCTGGAAATGGCCGTCATGTTTTACCACTGGTGCCAGAGAAACCATCTGACCTGTTATCTCTGCGGCGGCGGCTGTATCGGTGCAATCCGCCACGGCGGCTTTATTCCGTGGGACGATGATCTCGACTTTTTCATGCCGCGGAAAGATTACGAGAAGTTCCTGAAAATCTGGGATACGCAGGAGGAGAGTAAAATCTACAAGCTCGAGTACCCGAAAGAGGGCTTCTGCAATGCGCACACGTTTGCGAACATCCGCGACAGCCGCACCACGCAGGTGAAAAAGGAGCAGGTCGATATGGATCTCTGCCACGGCGTTGCGCTTGATATTCTCCCGATCGAGCTATGCACCGGGAAACCTTGCGCGGAAATGGCAGGTGATCGAGGGAAAGATTTTCCAGCTCTTCTGCACGCAGGTTATTCCGACCAAAGAACGCCACGGCGCGTTTATGCATTACCTGGGAACGATTCTGCTGGCGCTGGCTCCGACGCAGAAGATGCGGTACCGGATCTGGAAGCAGGCAGAAAACTATATTACAAAATTTGATATCGACAGCCACGGGTGGACGGCATCACCGAGATGTGCGCACCGCAGGCGATTCTCCGGAAATATCCGAAAAAGATTTTTGCATCGGCGATTGAGGTTCCGTTCGAGAACGAGCGCCTGCCGATCCCGGTCGGATATGACACATATCTGCGCATGGCGTTCGGCGATTATATGAAACTGCCGCCGAAAGAACAGCAGAAAGGCCACCACGATGCGGCGTTTCTGGATCTCGATCATCCGTATGAGCAGTATAAGGGGATACACTACTGCTGTAAGAAATAAAGAAAGAGGATAAAACAATGCCGGAAATTTCAATCATTACCCCGGTGTATCAGGCAGAAAAATTTTTAAAAAAATGTGTGGATTCCATTCTCTCCCAGTCTTTTACGGACTGGGAGCTGCTTCTTGTAGATGATGGAAGCACCGACAAAAGCAGTGAAATCTGCCGGACATACGCAGAACAGGATGCGCGGATCCGTTATCACCAAAAAGAGAACGGCGGCGTCAGTTCGGCGCGGAATGCGGGCGTTGCGCTTGCAGAGGGGCGTTATATCACGTTTGTGGACAGCGACGATTTCGCAGCGGAGGATCTTCTGGAAACACTGTATCGTCTGGCGGAAAAATATGATGCCGAAATGAGTATCTGCCGCGGATACGATCTCTATGAAGGAAGGCCGGTGCCGGATCTGAAACAGGAGGGAATCGAATCTGTGACCGACAGCGAGGAGGGACTGCGCCAGGTGATGAAGGCGCGCGTGTTCGGCGTGATGCCGTGGGGCAAGCTGTATCGGAGAGAGATTTTCGAGGGCGTTGTCTATCCGGAGAAAACAATCGCCGAGGATGCATACGTCATCGTTCCGTTAATGGAGCACTGCCGGAAGGTGGCCTTTTCCACAGCACAGAAATACTATTATGTGCACCGGCGCGAAAGCCTCACGACAAGCGGTTTTCGCTGGTCAGATCTGGGTTCGGTGGAAGTATGGGATCATAATCAGAATGTCGTGGAAGAACGCCACCCGGCGCTGAAAAAAGAAGCAGGTGTGCGCTGCTGCTGGGCGCGGTTTTTCGTGCTGGACAAGCTGATGCTGTTGGAAACCATGGACGCGGAGAAAAAGGCGCTTGCGAAGAGGCTGGCAAAAGAGCTTAAAAAGCATCCGCTTCTGGTACTGGAAGGCGATCACTTCACGAACGGGCGGAAAATCGCCTATCTGACCCTGTTTCTGGGAACCGGAATTTACCGGCAGTGCGTTCGTGCACTGTTCCGGAAAAGAAATTTATAAAAAATGCGGCAGAAACGAATGAGATTTTCGTTTCTGCCGCATTTTTATATGGATTTTTCTAGCTTTCTTTTTCGGAAAGCAGAACACCGTTTTTATCAAACACATACGTTGTTCCGTCAATTTTTTTCGTCCCGGTGACGCATCCGCCCCAGCTCTGGAAATAATATGTTTTTCCGTCAATTTCTGCCCAGCCGGTCTGCATGGAAGCATCATCGTTGAAGTAATACCAGTTGTTTTTATAATAGAACCACTGCGATTTTCTCGCACCGCCCCAGCTGTAGGTAAAGTACCAGACACCTTCCCGGATCACCCATTGGTTTGCCGGCATGACGCCGTTTTCATCAACAAAATAAAGATTGTTGTCATACGTAAAGGCTTCATCCGTTTTCCGTGTACAGTCCTCATTAATATAATAGTATTTATTCTGAAGCAGCAGCCAGCCTTCGTGTGCGGCACCGCCCCAGCTTCTGAGATAATAATAGTTTCCATCCCATTTCAGCCACTGGTTCTGATACATTTTTCCGCTCTTATTTACAAAGTAGAGATTGTTGTCATACAGGAAACTTTCGTTCTGCTTTAGGGAACCGTCCGCATTCATAAAATACCAGGCGCCATCGATCTGATACCAGCCATTGGTTACGCAGGAATATTTCTGTACATAATACCAGGCACCGTCATGGTACAGCCAGGTGCTGCCGGAAATACCGCCCCAGGAAAGAAATTTGACGCGGTAACCGTTTAAGGTAAGTGTCGTATTGCGTGCGGCACCTCCCCATGTGTAAAAATAGTACATCGTTTTGGTCTCCGGATCAGCGTGCCATCCGGACGAATACATAATACCGGTATCCTTGGCGAGATAGTACCAGTTGTTGCTGATAAACTGCCATCCGGTCTGCATCTCACCACTGCCGGAAAAATAATAGTAATCTCCGTCAAGCAGAAGCCAGCCTGTTGCCATAACGCCGTCCGCGCCGAGGTAATACGTTTTGTGGTCGAGGGTGAGCCAGCCGGTATACGGTGTTTCATCATCGTTGTAGTAATACCATTTTCCATCCCGTTTTACCCACCGATGACGTGGCGTTCGTTTGTGATCACGCCGTTTTCATCAGCGGTATATTTGATGCCCGTTTCTGTGTCGCGCCAGGAAGTGGAGCACACGAGAAGATGGCTGCTGTCTGCATAATATTTCTGTCCGCCGCGGGTGAAAAATCCGCTGTACGGGATGCCGTCATGATAAGCAACGAGCTTGGAAGAACGGTCGCGGTAAATTTCATAGGTATCATCCACGTTGGAAGTGACCGCGGAACCGGAAAAGTCAGCAATGACTGCCGGAAGATCGCCGGAATATTCTGTCGTGGAAAATACGCGCAGCCCCAGAGAGGTCAGGGTCTCGACGGTATCGTTATCCATAATACGGAAGTCACCGGTCTGGATAAAATATTCCGGGTTGACGGCAGCAAGATAGTCTGCATCGACAGCATTCGGATATCCGTGATGATTGGAAGTCATCAGATCAATGCTGTACAGCCCGTAGTTCGAAACAATCCGGCTGGCATCTCCCTCGACGTCGTCGATATCGCTCGTCAGAAAAGCGCGGTGGTCGTTTGCGGAGGCAATTACACCAAGACAGAACTGGTTGGCGTCCTCTTTTGGACTTGTGAGATAATCTTCCTCGTAGTTGACAATCTGGATCTGGAAATTTCCAAAAGCAAAATCAAGGAGATCCTTCTTCTGCGGAGGCGGCACCGGGATTCAGATGCTGGATCAGGGTCACGCCTTCAGTCTCTTCTGCAGCAGTAAGAAGCTGGTCGTAGACATAAAGATTGTCCCAGAGACGCGCAGTATTATAGATATAACTGTCATCATACGGGAGCAGATAAACCGGTCGGGGGAATACAGCCGCACGATGGTATCGCCGGTTCCAATATGGTCGCTGTGCGGATGTGTTGCAACATAAAACTGCAGATTATCGGAGGTGACACCGAGGGAGTCCAGGTAGGAGAGTACCTCATCGTCGTAGCCGGTCGACGTTGTGATGCCGCTGCGCAGCGGATAACGCGGATCAGATCCGTCAGGGTAATCCCAGTCCTCGCCGGAGTCTACCATGCCGAAAATTTTCTGGCCATTATCGTCTACACTTTCCAGAACGATGGCATTGGAGCCGCTGTCGAGTGTCAGAATGTGAATTTTTGCTGTAGTATCAGCCGCATGTGTGTTTTCCGGGGTGAGAAAAAGAAAAGCAGCGGCAAGGGATGCCGCGCCAATGGAAAACATGGATCTGCGGGTATGCCGGGAAAAAGGCATATCAATGGCTCCTTTCGTAACATATATCATTAAAACAAAAAGTAAAACAGCCGGGTGGAAAATAAGCGCTCAACATCACAATTATACAAAATTTCAGGGAAAAGTCAATGTTTATTAGAATTTCGATTACTTGACGCAGACAGGGCATCATGTTAGAATGAGTGGGATTGGGAATGTAAGGAAAAGAAAGGAACCAAACATGATTACCTTATTAAAAATGCCGGCACTGTTTCTGGGAATGCTCGCAGTGTTCTGCTGCCTGGGTTCTTTTTTTATCAGAGAAAACAGGTATGAGAGCGGACATCTGGGTGAAACTGTGCTGTTTGGCTTTATTGCATATTACTTCTTATTTGAACTGATTTCTGTGCCGATGATGGTGCTCGGTGCAAAGCTGCATCTGCTCGCATGGGTATGGGCTGCTGTTGTGGCTGTCCTTGTAATTGCTTCCATCTGTCTTCATCTGGGAATGTGGAGAGAGTGGGGAAAAGAAGCGGCGGTTTCTGGAGAGGAAAGACGGCGGCTTTTTATGTGATGCTGGTGCTGATTGGAATCCAGCTGTATTTTGTTGCTGCACTGCAGGAAAACGGCAGTGCGGATGCAGCGTATTATGTGGGAAGTGTGACAACGAACCTTGCGACAGATTCCATCAGTAGCTTTGACCCATATACAGGAAAAGCACTGGATTTTTTTAACATCCGTTATGTGTTCAGCATGTATCCGGCAGCAAATGCAGTACTGTGCCGTTTAACGGGCCTTCATCCGCTCGTAGTGACGAAGGTGATTCTCTGTATGATGACGGTAGTTTTAAGTTATCTCGTCTATGCACAGATCGGAAAGGCGCTGTTAAAAGAAAAACAGATGGTATGGGTGCTCCTGTGCTTTATTAGTGTTGTGAATCTGAATTTTCATACGATCTTTTCAAATGCGTCGTTCCTGCTGACGAGGGGATACGAGGGAAAGGCCGTATTGTGCAATATCATCCTCCCTTTCTGTTTTATCTTGGTCTGCGCATGTATCAGGAGAAAAACGGAAAGAGAGTCTGGCTGCTGTTTTTCATGACAGGCGTCGCTGCGATTGACCTTACGATGTCATCCATGATGACTGTACCGGTGGCCATGAGTGCTGTGATTCTGCCGAATCTTGTGCGGAAAAAACGCTGGGGACAGAGCAGGCTCTATCTGCTTGCTGTGCTACCGTGTGTGCTGGTGCTTGGGGTCTATCTCCTTGGTGTGCGCGGTATCCTGCAGATTCCGGTTGTGCGGTAGAAAGGAGAAAATGTGGGCGGAATAAATCTGAATGAGAGCGGCCTCGATTTTGTGAGACAGGTCTTTGTGACGTTTGGAGGAAACACAACCGTACTGACGCTGTTTCTGCTGTCGGTGCTGTATCTCGCTTTAAAAGGAAAAAAGGAAGAGCGGTATGTGTTCGTAACAACCGCTGTTTTTCTGGCCTTTACGGTATACAATCCATTTGCGGTGAAATATATCCTGGGAAAACTTGGAATGGTCAATGTCTATTACCGGTTTTTCTGGATTCTGCCGATGGTACTGACCATCGGATATGCCTGCACGAAGTTGTGGGCGGGCAGAAAAAAGGCTGGAGACGGTATCTGACCGCGGCTGCGCTGGCAGCGGTCATCTGTTTTGGCGGAAATTCCGTACTGGCTGGCGGACTGCCGAAGCTGCCGGATAACCAGTACAAGATGCCAGATGATCTTCTGGCCGTCTGTACGGTGCTGCACGAAGAAGCGGGAGAGGGAACCGTAAGAGTTGTCTTTGAACCGGATTTCAACCTGATCGTGCGGCAGTATGATGCTTCGTTTGAACTGGTTCTGGACCGCGATATGGTTCTGACCTATCAGGGCTCCAATACGGTATCAACCGATGCACTGACCGAGCAGGAAATTGAAGACGAAACAAAGATCCTTCAGATTATCACACAGATGGATCTGTCGCTGGATCAGAAAGAATTTTACAGAAGTCTTAGGGAAATGAATGCAGAGTATATTGTACTTTCGAGCAGTTCAGCGGCAGTATCCTATGTGGAAACAGCGGGGTGCATCCCGGTAAGAGAAGTAGAAGGGCATATCATTTTCCGCGTGGAAGAAAAGTAAGAAGGAGGACTTGTTTTTGAATAAGGCAAAAGATTATATTCAGCTGCACCTGAATATCCTGCTGTTTTCTCTGACGAGTGTGTTCTCAAAAGCAGCATCGGTTCAGCTGAACGGGGAGGAATCAAAAATCCTCTATTATATGTATTTTTATTTCTGATGGTTGCAAACTGTGGCATTTACGCTATTGCATGGCAGAAGGTAATCAAAAAATTCTCTTTGTCAACCGCATATGCAAACCGCAGCGTCTATCTGATCTGGTCCCAGATCTGGGCCGTGCTCATTTTTCATGAAATCTGACGGTAAAAAATATCATCGGCCTTCTGATTGTGCTGGTGGGAGTTATGGTGGTGCAGCGATATGAATAAATATATGATTTTAATGCTGATCTGTACAATGTTTTCAGCAGTATCACAGATTCTGCTGAAACAAAGCGCCAACGAGGAGCATGCATCTGCACTTCGCGAGTATCTGAACTGGCGCGTGATTGTGGCGTATCTGATTTTTGGCAGTGTACTTCTTTTAAATACGTATGCCTACACACAGTAGATTTGAAATACGGTCCGGTGTTGGATACCTTTACGTACGTCTTTGTCCTGCTGCTTTCCTTTGGCGTTTTGAAAGAAAAGGTATCAAAAGGAAAGCTGATTGGGAATCTGATTATTATCCTGGGAGTACTGGTGTATACATTGCCGTAAAACGTTCCGATGATGGAAAGAAAGCGATATCAGCTAAGCAGTCCTTGTCCTTTGAAATAGGGGGTCTGCGTACAATAAACGAACGGCTTTTGATTATGAATAAGAAAAAAATAGATTATCGTTTTAAGATATTATATGCTGTGGCGATTCTGATGGTTGTTGCGGGACATTGTGATGGTGGTGGAATTTCTTTGGACTTTGCGCAATGGTTTCCGTATGAGGGAATCCATCTGGCGCTGTTTACTTTTTGTTCAGGATATTTTTTTAAAGATGCAGCACTGAAACGACCGGGGAGATATGTCTGTAAAAAGCTTCGTACCCTGATACTTCCAATGTATGGGTATACGATTGCGTATGGGCTGCTTGTCAGGTTATTACATCGGTGGGGCTTTCAAATCGGTGGAAAATTTAATTTGCACAATATTCTGATTTCACCTTTAAACGATGGGCATCAGTTTGTCCTTAATATGGCCGGCTGGTATATTGTGCCCTTGTTTATGGTAGAAATATTAAATTGTATGATTCGGGCATTTTTTTAAGCGAAAAGGATGGCAGATACCGGAATGGATATTTTTTGCAGGGGCAGTACTTATTGGAATGGGCGGCAATTTTTTGGCGATTATGGAATATCGCACCAGCTGGTGGCTGACAGTGGTCAGAATTCTGTATTTTGCTCCGTTTTATTGCAATGGGTATTTTTTATAAAAAGATACTGGAGAAATATGTGGACAGGATTCCATCTGTAGTGTATTTTGCGATTGTGTTTGCTGCAAAACTTATGATTTTTCTTCATTATAAAACTAGGTTGCTTATACGCCAGCGTGGTGCAATGACTTTAATCAAGGACCGGTCATGCCAATTATTATTGGTTTTTTGGGAATTGCACTTTGGATGCGGATTGCAACGATAATGGAACCAGTATTTGGAAGAAAAAAGTGGATTAATCTTCTTGCAGACAACACATTTTCGATTATGGAAAATCAGTTTTTGGGTTTTTTACTTGTAAAAGTTGCTTTCGGAACAATTGCGAATGGCACAAAGCTGTTTTTGAAGTTTGACTGGTCAAGATGTAAAAGTGATATTTGGTGGTATTATATGCCGAAGGACGTAGAACAGACAAAAATTCTGTATTTATTAGCAGCGATTTTTGTTGCCTTACTGATCCAGTGGATCCTTACACAGGTGAAAAAATGGGAAAAACATATTTTTGTACGTAAGACAATAGTTAAGCGTATACTGCTTTAAATATTTTGCAAAATAAAAATCCCGCAGAAAAAGAAATGAAAACTTTTTCTGCGGGATTTTATTTTATATTGCATAGATCTGAATCGTTATCAAATTTTTATTGATAATCGATAGGAGACAGGTCGTGAGGATCATCTTCCGCAGAAGAGCCTAGATGTCTGATGGTTTTGGAATTATCCTCATTTTCAGAGAAATCGTCCTCATCTATTCCAGAAGAAGAACTTTCGACTGTGGAATCCAAATCGTTTTCTGTAAAAGAAGAAGCGGAGGAAATGTCACTTACCGAAGTGGAGTCGGGTGTTTCCTCTTCCAATTCAGGATTTGTATCGCAAGGACCCTCGATGAGATGGTAATCCGACTCGGAAAAATGATACCATTTCCCATCCTCAAGCTTTTGCCAGCCGGAAACCGCGTGGCCGTCCTTATCAATAAAATAAGACTGCTTACCGTCAGCCCAGAGCTGATGTGGATTGTAAGTTACCCATTCGTTATTGGCAAATCGATCTTCTTCCTTAATATAAAATTTCTGATATTCGCCATCGCCGACCCAGACGGGGGTAAGATCAGCATCAAGTTCATCGAAGAATCGGGAGCCCATAGAGAGCTGGCGATTCAGTCATCGAAGCCAAGTTCTTCGGCAAGTGTAGGCTTGTCTGAAAAAAGATTCGTACCAAGTCCAAGACGGTCACCGTCAATGACAGCTCCAAGGCTTGCGAGAGTAGTTGGGAACATATCCATCGTGGTGAAAATCCGATTTTTTTCATGAACCGGAAGAATGGGTGAATTTAAAATAGCGTTATAAGTAGAACGTTGATAATCTTCATCGATGTTTTCACAAAAATCAGAGTCCATGGTCAGATGATCACCGGAAAGAATTATAGTCGTGTTTTCATAAAAAGGCTGTTCCTTGATCCAGTCTATAAACTCACTGACACGGGAACTGGAGCAGTCAATCACCATACCGTAGTGGTCATCTCCGTACTGCTTTTCATCACACTCGTCACATTTGTAGCCGTCCTCGAAGTGGGTGGCAACAGTCAGCATACTGAAGTTGAACGGTTCGTCATTCTTGGAAATCTCCGTCAGTTTATCTTTTGCATACTCAAACAGTTTGGCATCTTCATAGCCCCACCACTGGTAGTAGCCTTCCGGGATCAGTCCCTCGCTGATCGCCCAGTAGTAATCGTCAATTTCATAATCACCGTGCGAAGTGAAGTAATTCTTCCGTCCGCCGAATGCGGCATCGGAACCCATCATAAAGTACTGTTTGTAGCCGGCTTCATTGAGAACGTCGCCAAGTGTTGAAAGCTGCGGAAAAAAGCTGTCCTGATAAGCCATCTCATTGCCTTGAATCGAAAGCTTCAGCGGAAGACCGGAAGTCTGTGCAAAGAGACCGCCCATGGTCCAGGTGGTTCCGGTTGTCGGATAAGCGCCGCCCAGCTTGTCGGAGTTGGAAAAATTGATATTGTCCAGGGCAAGATTAGTCAGGGCGGGAATAAAATTGTGGTCGTAAGCACCGCCGTCTTTTTTATCAGAATAGGTGCTTTCCATTGATTCCAGATAAATATAGATCAGATTCCGTTTCTTTTCCGGGAATGTAATCGTTGTCTGGGACGGATTGACGTAATTATCTTCGATCAAAGTGCTGTAGCTGTTCTGAATGTGCAGGTAAGTATCGATATCCAGCGTCGTCCAGACATTATAAAGAGAATAGGAAGAAAGAGCGATTCCCAGGGCAATGCAGATGCAACCGAGAATGATTTCCACTTCTTCCGATGGCGCAGGATAATAAAAAGCGCGATCAGAATAGCAAGAACGGCAAAAGAGATCATGCCGCAGGACCAGACGTAACTCCAGAGCACATCCTTGCTGGTACCCTCAAGGGGTGCCTTTAAGTGATAAACAAGTTCTTCCATATCAAGATGCGCCCAGGTCGCGAGCATCCAGCGGGAAGACGTAAAAAGAAGGATCCCAAGGAATCCTAACAGAACGGAAAGAATGGAAAAAAGTATCTTTCCAACATGCTGTACTTTTTTGCGAGACACAGTAAATAACCTCCAGTTTTCTTTAGTGTTTTATAATAGGTAACAAACAGGTAGCGTTAGGTATAAAATATAACTGGGAACTTACGATATTATAACAGAAACTTACGAAAAAATAGTATTTTCTTAAAAAATACGAGTAGGAAAATGAAAATCCGGGAATTTACATAAAAAGCGGCGGGGCGGGCGTGAAAATGGGTTCTTGAGTTTCTCAGAAAAGAATGGTATAATAGCAAAGATTGTAGACACAAAAGAGGTCAAAAAAGATCTGTTCACATTTTTGTGGAGAAGAGAAAGGAAAGAAAAATGGGAAAAATTAAAGTAGAATCTTGTGAAATTGAAGGATTAAAAGTAATTACCCCAACCGTATTCGGCGATGAGCGCGGATATTTTATGGAGACATACAATTACAATGATTTTAAAGAAGCCGGCATTGATGTCCAGTTCGTACAGGATAACCAGTCTGCATCCAAAAAGGTGTCCTGCGCGGACTTCACTTCCAGATCAATTACCCGCAGGACAAACTGGTACGCGTGGTAAACGGTGAAGTATTCGATGTTGCAGTTGACCTTCGCGAGGGATCCAAAACCTACGGAAAATGGTTCGGCGTGCTGCTTTCAGCAGAAAACAAGAAACAGTTCTTTATTCCGAAGAATTTTGCACACGGATTTATCGTACTCTCTGACTACGCAGAATTTGCTTATAAATGTACGGATTTCTATCATCCAAACGATGAAGGCGGTCTGTATTTTGACGATCCGGAGATCGGCGTGGAGTGGCCGATGCCGGAAGGAATGACAAAAGAAGATCTGATTATTTCGGAAAAAGATCATAAATGGGGCGGAATTAAGGATTTAAAGAAATAAGGAGTAAAAAACATTTATGAACGTATTCAAAGAACTTTATCAGAACCGGAAACTGATCTGGAAACTGTCGAAAAATGATTTCCGCAACAAATTTGCCGGAGCGTATTTTGGCATCGTATGGGCATTCATTCAGCCGATGGTGACGGTTGCTGTTTATTTTGTCGTGTTTCAGCTCGGACTGCGTGTACAGCCAGCTGCCACTGGATATCCGTATATCTGCTGGCTGGTTTCCGGTATTATTCCGTGGTTCTTCTTTTCTGATGCACTGCCAAGTGCGTCAAATTGTCTGCTGGAATACAGTTACCTGGTAAAGAAGGTTGTATTTAAGATCAGTGTGCTTCCAATTGTGAAGGTGATTTCTTCCCTGTTTGTACATCTGTTCTTTATTGTGTTTGCTATTTTGATTTTTGCACTGATGGGAAAACTTCCGCCGGTTCAGATTATCCAGATCGGGTACTATACCTTTGCGGTGATCTGTCTCGTCGTTGTACTTTCCTATCTGACCTGTTCCATCACACCGTTTTTCCGCGATTTCGGCCAGATTATCAATGTAATTCTGAATGTCGGCATGTGGGCAACCCCGATTCTGTGGGATACCACAACAATTCCGAATATTCCGAACTGGCTGAACAGCCTTCTGAAGCTGAATCCTCTGTACTATATTGTCCAGGGATATCGTGACAGCTTTATGAATGGACTCTGGTTCTTCGAGCATCCATGGCACACCCTTTACTTCTGGCTTTTGTGCTTATGGCAGGACTAATCAGTTCCAAAGTGTTCAAGCGCCTCCGGGTTCATTTCTCAGATGTATTATAGGAGGATGGAATGAGCACAGAAAATACAGAAACAGTAATTTCAATTAACCATGTCAGCAAGGTCTACAAGCTGTTTGAAAAGCCGATGGACCGTCTGAAAGAATCGCTTTCACTGACACATAAAAACTATCAACACCGATCATTTTGCGCTGGAGGATATCTCGCTCGAGGTGCACAAAGGCGAGTGTGTCGGTATCATTGGAACGAACGGTTCCGGAAAATCCACACTGCTGAAAATCGTCACAGGTGTCTTAAACCCGACGAGCGGAAACGTGGAGTTAAAGGGAAGAGTCAGTGCCATTCTGGAACTGGGTGCAGGCTTTAACATGGAGTATACCGGTATTGAGAACATTTTCCTGAACGGAACGATGCTTGGCTATACCGAGGAGGAGATGAAGGCAAAGCTCGACGATATCATTGCGTTTGCAGAGATCGGTGACTTTATCAATCAGCCGGTTAAGACGTATTCCAGCGGTATGTTTGCCCGCCTTGCCTTCGCGGTTGCGATCAATGTGGATCCGGATATTCTGATTGTCGATGAGGCCTTAAGCGTCGGAGACATTTTCTTCCAGTCCAAGTGTTACCGGAAATTTAACGATCTGAAAGAAGCAGGAAAAACGATCCTTTTCGTTTCCCACGATATGGGCAGCGTCATCAAGTACTGTGAGAGATGTCTTCTGATTAACAAAGGAAAACAGGTGATGGTTGGAAAATCGTCGGAGGCAGTCGATGTCTACAAGAAGATTCTTGCCAACCAGTACGATGACGAGACAAAAGAAGAGGAAGAGACCGAAGAGAGTGCAGAACAGACCGAAGAGAGAACCGAAGCAGATGCATCCGGTGCCGTATCGGCAGAAAAGCCGAAAAAGGCCTCTGGAGAGAACGCCTGATTGCGAATGCGCAGCTGGTAGAGTATGGAGACAAGGCTGCGGAGATCGTGGACTTTGCGATTATTGACCACAAAGGTATGATTACATCTTCTGTGGATAAAAACCAGAGATTCCGCATCAAGATGAAAATCAAGTTCCATGAAACGATGGAGCATCCGATTTTTGCTTTCTTAGCTAAAGACCGGAAGGGAACGGAGATTACCGGAACGAATACGGCGCTGGAGGATTACACAAAAGACGTGGTGGAAGCGGGAAAGACCGTCACGGTATGCTTTGACCAGATCATGCCGCTGCAGAGCGGACAGTATCTGATGTCGTTTGGATGTACCAGCTACCATCTGGAAGAGCTGGTGATCCACCACAGACTGTACGATGCTTGCTTCCTGGAAGTCTTCTCCATGAAAGACACCGTAGGATTTTTTGATATGAACTCTACCGTGACCTACGAGTAGGATGCGGAGGATAAACGACGGGGGTTATATGAAAGAAACAATAGGAAATGTTCTTTTGAACCTGGATTATTATGACGGCGAAGATGCTTACAGCGACGGCAGCATTGAGGACCGGCTGCTGGAGATCGTCAAGACGACGCCGAAAGAGGATTACCAGAAGGTAATCCTCACAGAAAAAAGCTGGCCGATTTTTTATCATCTCTCTCCGGAACGGGAAAATATTCTGGACTGGTATGAGTGGAAAGACGATGCTTCCGTATTTGAAGTCGGAGCCGGCTGCCGGAGCCATTTCCGGCGTGCTCTGCAGAAATGCAAAGCGGGTAGTGGCAAACGATCTGTCGAAGCGGCGCAGTACGATCAATGCTACAAAAATCAGGATGCGTCCAACCTGGAGATTATGGTTGGAAACTTTAATGTTGTTGCAGAAAAAATGGAAGAACGCTTCGATTACGTGACACTGATCGGTGTTCTGGAGTATGCAAAAAGCTATATTGGAAAGGATAATCCGTATCCGGAATATCTGGAAAAGATCAATCGTCTCTTAAAACCGGGCGGAAAAATCCTGATTGCGATTGAGAACCGTCTGGGACTGAAGTATTTTGCCGGCTGCAGGGAAGACCATGTGGGCCGGGAATTTGTCGGAATTGAAGGATATCCGGGGATCGATTTTGTCGAGACATTCAGCAAACCGGAGCTGGAGCAGATGCTGCAGGAAAACGGTTTTTCGAAGTTCAAGTTTTATTATCCCTATCCGGATTACAAATTTCCGGCGGTCATTTATTCGGATGAATATCTGCCGAAGCCGGGTGAATTGAGAAAAATCAGCGGAATTTTGATGCTGACAGGATCACACTTTTTGACGAAGGCAAAGCATTTGACGGAATCCTGAAGTCCGGTCTGTTTCCGGTTTTTCCAATTCCTTTCTGATTGAAGTGGAGAAAAAGGAGTAAACGTATGAGGAAAGTTCTGTATACGAAATTTTCGAGAGAACGTCGGAACGAATTTCAGATTATGACCCGGATTACAGAAGAGGATGGGATCCGGCGTGTGTGGAGCTTCCGCTGCAGAAAGAGGGAGAACTCCACATCCGGCATATGTATGAAAACTATAGAAAGCTGGAGCATCTGTACGCCTATGCGGGCGTACAGATCTGCCCATGCGAACTGGATGAAGAAAAATGCGCGCTTGCATTTCCTTTTGTAGAAGGGGAAAGTCTGGAAACGCGCATTTCCCGTCATGGAAAAGAAAAAGATTTTGCATCGCTGAAAAAGGATTATGAACTGCTGTATCAGATCATTGCATCGGCAAAAGGGAAGAAATCCTTTGTGGAAACCGATGCGTTCTGTGAGGTGTTCGGCCATCCGGCATTGAAAGAAGGACTTGCCGCAGCGGAGATTTCCAATATTGACATGATTCCGGGCAACCTTCTTCTGGATGGAGAAAAGGTCTGGGTGGCAGACTACGAGTGGGTATTCCCGTTTGCCGTACCGATTGCATTTATCTATGCGCGGAGCGTCTTTTTACAGGAGGCGGCGAGTGCACTGACGAAGGAAGAGCAGGAAGAACTGTACGCCATTGGCGGTATTTCCATGGAAGAGATTCCGGTATACTACCATATGGAAGAGTGCTTCCAGGAATTCGCGGCCGGAAAGGGTGAGCCAAATGCGCTCGCCACGTTCTATGGAAAACTGCACCGGCACAATTATCCGCTTTCTATCTGGGAAAAAGAAAAAATGATGTACCCGGTTGTGCTCACCGAAACAGCACCGGAGGAGAGAGAACTCTATTATGAGGACTGCTTCGGTTGGATGAGCAGAAGGTGATGATGCTTGAAAAGGCAGACGCGGACGGAGAGCTTTCCCTTCAGCTGATGCAGGAGGGGGCTGTCATTAAAATCCGTTCTCTCGCGGGCGTATGCAGCGATGGAAAGACGGAACGTATCGCTTTTTCGCACAACGCCGAGCTTGAGATTATCGACGACTATTATTTCCTTGGAACGCCGGTTCTGAAATTCCGGAATGCCGGTTATGAACAGATCCGGATTGATTACCGGATTTACTACAAAGGCGATGGCGTTACGTCCCAGTTTATTCAATATATCCGTCAGAATAAAGATCTGAGGGATGAACTGAACGGGGAGATTTATCGGAAAGGCCAGCTGCAGGCAGAAATCGAAGCAGAAAAAGCGGCACTTGCACACAGGGAAGAAGAACTCCAGGAAACGAGAAAACAGAAGCAGTTTCTGGAGGAAGAGCTGGAGCGGATGCGCCAGCGTAAGGTTGTGCGTATGGCAGATAAAGTGCAGCATGTGATAAAAAGGAGTAAATAACTATGGATGTATCCATTGTCATTCCTACCAAAAATGGTGGGCATCTGTTTGAAAAAGTGCTGGATGCCGTTTTCAAACAGAAGACAGAGTATGAATATGAAGTAATTTGCGTGGATTCCGGGTCAAAGGACGGAACTCTCGATGTGATCCGCAAATATCCATGCCGTTTGTTTCAGATTGAGCCGTCCGAATTTGGACATGGAAAAACGAGAAACTATGGTGCTTCCAAAGGAAACGGAACGTATATCATCTTTATTACGCAGGATGCGCTTCCAGCGACCGATACCTGGCTGCAGAATTTCATTGATGCCATGAAGATGGACCCGGAAATCGTGGGAGGATTCGGGATTCATTATCCGTATCCGGACTGCAATCTGCTTGACAAGCGTGATCTGGACGGCCATTTTAAAGGATTTGGAGAAACTAATACGATTTTCCACCTTGATGATCCGGAACGCTACGAAAGAGAAGAAGGATATCGTCATTATCTGGCGTTTTTCTCCGACAATAACTCCTGTATCCGAAGAGATATTTTTGAAAAATATCCGTATGAGGATGTCAACTTTGCCGAGGATCAGATCTGGGCGAGAAAGATGATTGAACTCGGATTCAAAAAAGTATACTGCCCGTATGCACCGGTATATCATTCCCACAATTTCAAACTCAGAACGTATTTCAAACGGTATTATGATGAGCAGAAGGATTATATGAAGTTCATCAGTATATGATTGCACAGAAATGGACGCAGCTTCCGGGCATGCTGTACCGTCAGGTGAGAGGGGACTGCGTGTATATCCGTCAGCAGCCGCTCAGTAAAAAGAGAAAATCCACTGGGCATTTTATTCCCTGTTTCGCAATTTTGACCGCTTTGTGGGCGGCTATCTCGGCGGAAAATACCATCTGTATTCCAAACGGAAACAACAGTTCCTGGATCGTCACATTTCGCAGCAAGTACGATCAGAGACATGCATAGAAGAAAGGAAAAAGAAACGTGAAAAAACCAAATGTAGCATACCGTGCGTTACGGTATCTGAAGAATCATGGATTAAAAGAAACGATTGAGCGCGCAAAACAGGGCAATGAGCCGGCTGTACCGCCGAAGAACAACGTCATCGGATTTTACAGATTTGTCGTAGACAACGATCCGATCCCGTTCAATCAAAAAGAGTATGAGAAACATAAAAACGACAAGAAAAAGATCCTGAATTGGGTTGTACCGGAAATGGGACCTGGTTCCGGCGGTCATACCACCATTTTCCGTTTTATTTCCAACCTGGAGCGCCTCGGTTTCCACAGTAGAGTTTATCTCTACATGTCCCCGAATTTTCAGGATAATGCGTCCATCCGCAAATTCCTAAAAGAGTACTTCCCGCTTCTTGTGCCGGAAGTAGAAGTTTACTGCGATGTATCCCAGATGAAATTTGCACATGCAACCGTAGCAACCTCCTGGACCACCGCTTACTACGTAAGAAAATTCCAGAATACGATTTCGAAGTTTTACTTCGTACAGGATTTCGAGCCGCATTTCTATGCACACGGTTCCGAGTATGAATTTGCTGAGAACACCTATAAGATGGGATTCCGCGGAATCACTGCAGGTGATTGGTTAAGAGACATCATGAGAAATGAGTACGGCATGCAGGCAGACAGCTTCCATTTCTCCTACGATGACAAAGTATATCAGCCGAAAGAAAAACCGGACAACGAAAAGAGAGTCTTTTTCTATGCGCGCCCGGTTACCCCGAGACGTGATTTCGAGCTCGGTATGCTGGCACTCAAATGAGCTGTGCCGCAGAATGCCAGAGATCGAGGTTTGTTTTCGCGGGATGGGATGTCAGCGGCTATGAGATTCCGTTCAAACACAGAAATTTAGGTATCGTAACACCGCAGGTGCTGGCAGATTCCTATGCGATCTGTGATATGTGCCTTGTTATTTCGAATACCAACCTTTCCCTCGTACCGTTCGAGGTTATGGCCTGCAACTCGGTCGCTGTCTGCTCCAAGGGTGCAAACAGCAGCTGGATGGTAAATGAGGAAAACTCCATTCTGGTTGACTATGATCCGATCCAGATCGCAGACAGAATGGAATATTACTTCAACCACCCGGATGAGCTGGCTACAATCCGCAAAAAGGGAATGGATTTCGTAAAGGGAACCTCCTGGTACAAAGAAGCAGAAAAAGTTTATGCAAGCATGTTAAAGGGAATTGAGGAAGATGAGAAAAAACTGCAGTAAGGATGTGAGCAGAGAACACAGAATAGAAATTCTGTTTGTGTTCGGTGTATTCCTGTTTTACTTTTTATGGTCCTGTACGCAGCGATACAATTTTTCGGCGGATGAATCAATGCGCTATCAGATTGCACAGTTTATCTATGAACACGGAAGTCTTCCGCGCGGAGATGATCCACTGATCCGGAATGAGGACTGGGGAACCTCCTATGCGTTTAATCCCATCCTTTCTTACATGGCATCAGCGTTCTGATGAAAGGCATGAGTCTTTTTACAACAAATGAATGGATGCTGCTGCTTTCCGCCCGGTTTGTTAATGTACTGCTTGGAGCGTTGATGGCATGGGTTGTGTTGAAGCAGCAAAATTGTTGTTTCCGAGGCGGTATGCATGGATGTTTACCGCACTGGTTGTCTTTCTGCCGGGAAATGTGATTCTGTATTCTTACGTCAACTGCGATGCGCTCGCCATGTGTTCAACGGCTATTATTTTTTATTCCTGGGTCAAGGCGTATAAGGAAGGATGGAACTGGACAACTTGTGCAGTGTCTGCCATTGGAATGGGCCTTTGTTTCCTGTCGTATTACAATGCGTATGGATTTATCCTGACGACATTTTTCTTCTTTGTGGGAACGATGCTGACCGATCAGGAAAAGGCACCAAAAGAGCGTTGGAAAGAGATGATCCAGAAAGGTCTTTTTATTCTTGTGATCGTCTGTGTCATTGCTTTGTGGTGGTTTATTCGAAATGCAATTCTCTATCACGGGGATTTTCTGGGAAGAGAGACATCGAGTGCGTGTGCGGAACTGTATGCGAGAGCTAAGTACAAGCCATCGAACAGCAAAACATTCCAGAAAAAAGGCGACTCCATGCTATGTATGATCTTCTACAGACCAGTTTATCTGGAGCATGACTGGCTTGTGACAGTGCTGTACAGCTTTGTCGGTGCTTTTGGCTATAATAGGATTTATCTTTCCAAAATGATTATTGTTCCATACCTCTGCTGTCTTGGCATCGGCCTCATTCTGATGCGGAACTGTTGCCAGAGAGACTTTTTCTTCTGGAATGCCGATGGCACACAGACGGCGATTGCTGGTAAAACAAAGAGAAAATGGAGTAAAACAGGATGGTTTACCTGGGCAAATGTGTTTGCACTGCTGATTCCAAACTATCTGAATGCATATTATTCCTACAGCTCTGATTTTCAGCCGCAGGACGATACAGCATGCCGATGCTGATTCCGCTGATGTATTTCGTGACGAAGGGTGTGCAGGCGTTCCTGAAACGGGAGAAAAAACTACAGAAGTATGAAAAATTGTTCTGTATTCTGGTCTGTGTGGCGGCAGCGGCATTAGCGGCATTCACTTGGGCGAGAATCATCTATCCGATGTACTTGCAGAACTACTACGGATTGCGGTAAGCGGAACAGAGAAAGAAAGCGGTGAAACGTTTGGAAAAAATTTCAGTGCTGACAGCAAAATTAAAAAAAGCTGTTGCAGAAGAAGGAATCGGCGGTCTGGCTGGGCGTACGAAAGGGTACCTTGCGCGGGCAAAAAAAGAAAAAGAGTTTCAGAGAGAAAAATCCCGGGTCTACCGGGATATTCTCTTTATCAGTGGCTGCAATGAACAGCTGCCGCATCCACACCGGTACCGCGTGGTGCATCAGATGGAGCAGCTGGAGGCAGGCGGATATACGTGTGATACGGTTTATTTTCAGGAGCTGAAGCCCTGATGGTACGCTGCTACGGCGCGTTCGTGATTTTCCGCTGCCCGATGACGGACACCCTGCGGGAATTTGCCACAATGGCAAGCAGATGAACAAGCCTCTGTGGTACGATGTGGATGATCTTGTGATCGATACGAAATACACCGATCAGATTCCGTTTCTCGACCGGATGCAGCCGGAAGAACGGCAGGCATACGATCAGAATGTCCGAAACATGGGCGAGCTGCTTTCCCTCTGTGATGCGGCGGTTACGACGACAGCGGCGCTGGCAGAAGAACTGAAGCAGTACGTACCGGAGGTGCTGATCAACCGCAACTGTGCGTCAGATGAGATGCTGCTACTGTCCGAGGCGGTGTTAAAAGAAAAAACAGAAAAAGAACGAAGCAGATGGAACGGCGAAAAAAGTACGCCTTGGCTATTTCAGCGGCAGTGCGACGCATCTGGACGACATCGAGATGATCGTTCCGGTGCTGAAACAGCTGCTTGGCAAAAATCCGAACCTGGAACTCCTCATCGTGGGAATTCTGGAACTCCCGGTGGAGCTGAAACTGTTTGCTTCCCAGATCCAGATGGAGGGATTTGTCGATTACCAAAAACTGCCGGAGCGGATTGCGTCGGTGGATATCAACTTGGCTCCGCTTACCGATACGATTTTTAACCGTGCGAAATCGGAAAATAAATGGGTGGAAGCGGCTCTGGTGCAGACCGTGACAGCAGCCAGCAATCTCGGCGCTTTTGCTGAGATGGTACAGGATGGAGAAGACGGCGTACTCTGCCGAGACGAAGCGGAGTGGTTGGAAAAACTGCAGTGGCTGATCGACGACGAACCGGCACGAAAAGCCATTGCCGGACGGGCATATGGCCGGTGCAGCCGCGAGTGTGTCACAATCTTTCATGCCACCGGGATTTGCGAGTGGGTGGAGCGCCACTGGATCTACGCTGTGCCTTTGTGCTTCCAGCGATGGAGATCAGCGGAGGCATCCGCGTTGCACTTCTTCATGCGGAAATGCTGGTAAAAGCAGGAGCGCAGGTCAGCCTCTTTACTCTGGAAGGGGAGGCGGAGTGGTATCATGAGGGTGATTTCCATTTTCCGGTGCTGTCGGCCGAGCGAGAGAAACTGCAGGGAACGCTGGATCTTGCGGTAGCGACGATGTGGAATACCGCAGAGTTCGTCGAACAGTCCAGTAAGATCCGAAAGAAAAAATATCTGGTGCAGAATTTTGAAGTTGGATTTTATCCGCCGGGAAGCCCGTACCGGATCGCAACTTCGGCGACTTACCGGATGAGGAGCCCGATGGAGTACGTAACCATTTCCAAATGGTGTCAGAACTGGCTGCGGGAGGAATACCATACCGAAGCAGTCTATCTTCCGAACGGCATCGATCCGTCCTTCTATCCGAAACGGGGGCGGGATCTGCAGGGAAAAATTCGGATTCTGATCGAGGGAGACTGCAGCGCGGAGCATAAAAACGTGGACGAGAGCTTCCGTATCGTGGAACAGCTGGATCTGGAAAAATTCGAGATCTGGTACATGTCCTACAATGGAAATCCGAAATCCTGGTACCGTGTGGACCGCTTTTTACACCGGGTTCCGTATGAAAAAACACCGGAAGTCTATGCGGCGTGTGATATCCTGCTGAAAACAAGCCTGCTGGAGAGCTTTCCTATCCGCCGCTTGAGATGATGGCGTCCGGCGGCTACGTCGTTGCTGTGCCGAACGGTGGCAATCTGGAATACCTGAAAGATGGGGAAAACTGTATTCTCTATCCGCAGGGAAATCTCGCGGAGGCAAAAGCGGCGATTGAGCGTATTCTGACAGATGCGGAACTGAGGAAAAAACTGGATACGGGAGCAGAAGAGACGGTAAAGGAAAGAAACTGGAAAAGAATCGAACCACAGATTTTAGAACAGTATCTTGGAAAATAAATAAGCAACAAAAAGGGCTGTCGCACTAGCAAATATTTCTGGCGGTAGCTCTGCTTTATACCCAAATGCATCGAAATCGGTTGCGTTTTCGATGCCATTCTTTACTTCTTATAGGAAAGTTCGACTTCCGTCGAACTCTTGAATCAGGATCACCCGTTGGACGGGAGGTCCTGATTGCTTATAAATTAGAAGATCAGTGCCGTTTGTTTCGGTTATTGCGGCGTCTGTTTCTGCGTTTCCGTCTCTTTCTCGCGTTGTTGATCACGACAATGATCAGAATCAGAAAAGCGACACCGTTCAGGCCAAGCAGAATATAGAGCAGTGTGGAGAGAAAAGAAATTTTCTTGGTTTCTTCCGGTGTTGGAATATCTGTGCTGTCGGTTTCTTCTGATGAATCGGAGGAAACCGAAGAACTGTCGGAAACAGTACATGGAGCGGAAACCTCGGCTGTTCCGATGAAGTGATCATCGAAAAAATACTGGCGGGTGTACGGTTCCTCAACGGAAGCGCCGTCCGGATCGGTGTAGGTTGCAGTTTCAATTTTCGCATTCTTTGGAAGCGTTACCACACCGGAAAGACTTTCCTTTTTTGCGTTCTTCAGGGTATAATGTGTAAAATTATCATAACCGAAATCAAGTACGGTACGGGTATCGTTGATATAATCGAGGTTATCACAGGTTAAAACAACGCAGACCAGCGTCATATTGCCTCGCTTGGCAGCGGTAACGAGTGTGTTGTGTGCCTCATCGGTATAACCGGTCTTTCCGGCGAAAGCACCCTTGTATCCCCACTGACCGTCCTGGAACAGCAATGCGTGGTGGTTCTGAAGATCACGCGGTGTCGAGGTCATATTGGTCGGCTGAATTGTGTAGGTCAGATCGGACTCGATGCGGCAGAAGGTCTCGTTTTTGATGCACTCCTGCATAATGAGTGCCATATCGTGTGCACTGGTGTAGTGGTTCGGATCTGGCAGACCGTTTGCATTGACAAAATGGGTATTCGTGCAACCAAGTGCAGCGGCGCGTTCGTTCATCATGGCGGCGAAACCTTCCTCGCTTCCGGCAATGTCGATGGCAAGCTGTGTGCAGACCTCATTTGCCGAGGCAAGAAGAATCGCGTGAAGAGCATCCTCCACTGTGATCGTTTCGCCAAGCTGAACGTTGATGCGGGCATTTCCCGGAATGGATTCGCTGACAGCATGTTCGCCGAAGGTAACGGTGTCGGTCATCTGCTTGTTTTCAATGATCAGCAGAGCCGTCAGAATCTTGGTGATGCTGGCAGGATAGCGCTGCTCGTCCATGTTTTTATCGTATAAAACAGCACCAGTATCGGCATCGAGTAAACAGACAGCGCCGGAATTGTTTTCCGGTCCTTCGGGCCAGGTGGTGACTGTTTTTTTATCGGTTGTGGCAAAAATCGTCTGCGGGAGGCAGGACGCGGCAAAAACAAAAGCAAGCAACAGGCATAAAAATGTGCGGGCTGCAGAATTCTTTCTAATCATAACTCACTCCTTCTGATCCAGCGGGTACAGCTGCATAAGACTGTCCGGGCAGCGGATCTCTCTAAAATGTATTAGACACACTTTTATTATTATAACATAAAGCGAGCAGGGAAGAAACACATAATTTCTTAATATTTTCAGTCGGGATTTGCAAAATGCAGTAAAATAGAGTATAATGCGAACGAGTTCATACGGAAAAAACAAAAAACCTGAAAAACAAAAACCCCAAGGAGTTAAAAAAAGTGTCAGATATGAAATGGCTCCGTTTTATACGGAAATTGAAACCTTACAACATACAGAAGGGACTGCGTTACCTGAAACATTATGGCCCAAAGGAATTCCTGATCCGTCTTTCGGAGAGGATGGAGCCGGAGGAGGTTCCGTACGGACCGTGGCGGGAGCAGTACTGCGCAAAAGAGGAGGACCTGGCGTGTCAGAAAAATCATAAATTTTCTTATTGTCCGAAGATCAGCGTTGTTGTTCCGGCTTACCGTACGCCGGAATTTTTCTGCGTCAGATGATCGAATCCCTGGAAAAACAGAGTTATGAAAACTGGGAACTGGTGATCGGAAATGCCAGCCCGGAGGATGAGACTATGGCGCGCATCCTGAAAGAGTATACCGGAAAAGATCCGCGCGTAAAGAACGTTCCGATTCCGGAAAATATCGGCATTGCAGAGAATACAAATGCAGCGCTTGCCGCAGCAGCGGGAAATTTCGTCGGTTTTATGGATCACGACGATCTGCTTGCGCCGGATGCACTCTTTGAAATTGCCATCCGTCTGGAAAAAGATCCGTCCATCGATGCTTTTTATACCGATGAGGACAAGGTACGGACCGATCTGTCCGAGTATTTCCAGCCGCATTTCAAACCGGATTTCAATCTGGATCTGCTGCGGTCAAACAATTATATCTGCCATTTCTTCGTTGTACGGCGGGAGATTGCGGAGAAAACCGGCGGCCTTCGTCCGGAATACAATGGGGCGCAGGATTATGATTATATCTTCCGCTGCACGGAAATGGCGGGAAAAATTGTACACATTCCGAGAGTTTTATATCACTGGAGGGTCCACAGCGCTTCCACCGCAGACAATCCGGCAAGCAAGCTGTACGCGTATGAGGCCGGAAAAAAGGCAATTGAGGGAAACCTTGCGCGCTGCGGCGAAGAGGGAACCGTCACACTGCGTTCGGATTATGGCTTCTACGATGTAGATTATAAACTGCAGGGAACGCCTCTGGTTTCGATTCTGATCCCGAACAAGGATCAGGCCGATACGTTACGCACCTGTCTGGAATCCATTAAGAAGAAGTGCATGTATCCATCCTATGAGATTCTGATTATTGAGAACAACAGCACTGAGGAAGCAACGTTTTCCTATTACAAAGAACTCGAAGCACAGGGCATCCGTGTCCTGAAGTATCCAAAACAGGGCTTTAACTATTCTGCGATCAATAATTTCGGCGTCAAAGAGGCAAAGGGAGAGTATCTCCTGTTTCTCAATAACGATATGGAAATCATCACACCCGATTTTATGGAAAAGATGGTGTCCAATCTGCAGAGACCGCAGATCGGGGCGGTCGGCGCGAAGCTGTATTATCCGGACAACACGGTGCAGCATGCCGGCATTATCATCGGGATAGGCGGCATTGCGGGCCACGCCTTTTTAGGACTGGCGCGCGGAAGAAGCGGCTATCTGCATAAGGCATCGCTCCAGATGAATGTGAGTGCGGTGACAGCAGCGTGCATGATGATGAAAAAAGAGGTCTTTGAGGAGGTCGGCGGCTTTGAAGAAGAACTGTCCGTCGCTTTCAATGATGTTGATCTGTGCCTGCGCATTGGAAAAGCAGGTTATAAAATCGTATACAATCCGCACGTGGAGTTGTACCATTATGAATCGAAATCCAGGGGAGCAGAGGATGACGAGAAGAAGGTGCGCCGCTTCCAGTCGGAAATCGAATTTATGCGCAGCCGCTGGATTGGGCTGTTAAAGGCAGGAGATCCCTGCTACAATCCAAATTTAACGCTGGCATCGTGGAACTATGGACTGCGTGCCGACGGCAGGGGAGTAAAACCATGGATAAAGTAGCAGTTGTAATACCAAATTATAATGGATACCGGTATCTGGAGACGTGCTTTGCAGCGCTTGCAAAGCAGACCTTTACGGAATTTACCACATATTTCGTGGACAATGGTTCACAGGATGAGAGCTGTGCGTTTCTGCGGGAACACTACCCGGAGACGAAAATCATCCAGCTCGATGATAACTATGGCTTCAGCCGTGCGGTCAACGAAGCATCCGCCGGTCGAAGGAGCCGTATGTGATCCTTTTAAACAACGACACCGAAGTGTTCCCGGACTTTGTCGAGCGCCTTTATGAGGGAATCTGTAAAAGAAAGAATGCGTTTGCATGCAGCGCAAAGCTGATTTCCTATCAGGAGCGTGATAAAATCGACGATGCGGGAAATTACTATAATATGCTGGGATGGGCATTCGCAAGAGGAAAAGGAAAACCGGTCAGTGAATTTGAAACGTCCGACCGGATTTTGCGGCCTGCGCCGGAGCAGCGATCTACCGCCGGGAATTTCTGGAAAAGACCGGACTTTTTGACGAAGAACATTTCGCTTATCTGGAAGATACCGACATCGGCTATCGTGCGCGGCTTTTGGGCTACGAGAACTGGTATGAGCCGTCCGCGAAGGTTTACCACGTCGGAAGCGGAACGAGCGGCTCCCGGTATAACCTCTTTAAAATCCGTTATTCTTCCAGGAACAATATTTATCTGATCTATAAAAATATGCCGGTTTTACAGATTTTGCTTAACCTGCCGGTCTTTATCCTCGGTTTTTCGGCAAAACTGGTCTTTTTTGCATCGAAGGGATACGGAAAAGAATATCTGGCAGGAATCAAGAATGGTTTTTTCATCTGCCGGAAGCCGGAAAACAGAGCAAAAAGATCCGTTTCGAGTGGAAGCGCCTCGGCACGTATTTTGTCATCGAATGGGAGCTTTTTATCAATGTGTTCCGGAGATTTCTGGAGAGGGCATAAGGATTCTTTCAAAAGATTACGAAAAAGTTAAAAAGTTTACGGAAATAAGAAGAATGTTAGAAAAATATGATTGCTCTTTTTTGGAACTTATTGTATAGTTAGGGGTAGGGAATTTTTAAATCCCGAAAAAAACAGATAAGGTGAACGAATTTGATCAACGATAATCAGAAATATTTTGACCGGATGCACGTTCTGATCGATGCCCTGGTGCTCGCACTTTCCTATGTACTGTCCTGGTACTGCTATGTGCGGCTGGGCGTTATGAATAATCATCCGGAGAGGGGAATTCTGCCGCCGGCGACGTATATGATGGCACTGCTCTATATCGTGCCCGGCTATCTGCTGCTTTACTATGCATTCAATCTCTATGCATCCAAGCGTTTTCAGGGAAGACGTCTGGAATTTGCCAATATCTTAAAAGCGAATACGGTTGGATTTCTGGTCTGGCTGGCCAGCCTTTACATGGTGCGCCAGGTTCACTTTTCCCGTGGTATGCTCTGCATCTTCTTTGTGCTGAATGTGACACTGGAAACGATCGTAAGAAATCTGATCCACTATATCTTAAGCAATATGTGGAAACACGGCCGCAACCAGAAGCAGATTCTGATGGTCGGCTACAGCCGTGCGACCGAGGAATACATTGACCGGATCATTGCAAACCCGGAGTGGGGCTATCTCGTCCGCGGAATCCTCGATGACCATGTCAAAGCGGGAACGATGTACCGCGGTATCAAGGTTCTTGGAAGAATCAACAATCTTTCAGTCATTCTGCCGGAAAACAAACTGGATGAAATTGCCATTACCCTTGGACTGAACGAATACTTCCGCCTGGAGGAGATCGTTGCCATGTGTGAAAAATCCGGCGTACATACCCAGTTTGTGCCGGATTACCACAACATCATTCCGACAAAGCCGTACACAGAAGACCTGCAGGGACTTCCTGTCGTCAATATCCGCTATGTGCCGCTTTCCAACACGTTCAACGCGATGCTGAAACGGATTGTGGATATTTTCGGCGCGCTCGTGGCGATCATTCTGTTCTCACCGGTGATGCTGTTTTCCTGCATCATGATCAAGCTGACCTCACCGGGTCCGCTGATCTACCGTCAGACACGCGTCGGACTGCACAACAAACCGTTTGAAATGTACAAGTTCCGTTCGATGGAAGTTCAGACGGAGGAGAAAGAAAAGAAGGCATGGACCGTGAAGAATGACCCGCGTGTGACGGGATTTGGAAAATTCATGCGCCATACCAGCATTGATGAGCTTCCACAGCTCTTTAACATCTTAAAAGGAGATATGAGCCTGGTCGGACCGCGGCCGGAGCGACCTTTCTTTGTGGAAAAATTCCGGGAGGAGATCCCGCGTTATATGGTAAAACATCAGGTGCGTCCCGGTCTTACGGGATGGGCGCAGGTGAATGGATACCGGGGGGATACTTCTATCCGCAAGCGTATTGACTGTGATCTGTATTATATTGAAAACTGGACGCTGGGACTTGATTTTAAAATTCTGTTCCTGACCTTTTTCAAAGGATTTGTGAATAAAAACGCTTACTAAAAGATAAGGGGAAAAGAGATGTCGAAGAAGAATTACAAAAAGAGCAGAAAATACAAAAAAATGCGCCGCAGAAAAATAATTTTCGGAATTGAAATCACCGTTCTGCTGATTCTTTCCGGAATTCTGTTCGTCTACGCATGGATCAACCGTTCGATGGATAAGATGAATCAGGATACGCTGGACAGCTCCCAGATTCAGATCAACAGTGAAGTAAAGGCAAATACCGATCTCTCACAGATGTCCGGTACACAGGTCATCGCGCTGGTCGGCGTGGATGCCAGAGGTGTGGAAGGCTCCGAGCTGGCAGAAAGCATGAACAGTGACACGATTATTCTCTGTTGTATTGATCATGACAAGCAGGAAATCCGTATGGTGTCGATTATGCGTGACACCTGGATGAATATGGCGAAATATACCGATGAATATTATGAGTTTGACAAAGCCAATTCCGCATACAACCGCGGCGGCCCGGAGAGTATGCTCTCCATGCTGAATACAAACCTTGACTTTGCACTGACCGATTACGTTACCGTAAACTTCAAGGCACTCGCCGATGCGATTGATGTCCTGGGCGGTCTCGACATCGAGATGACAAATGCAGAGTGTGTTCATGCAAACAACTACAACAGAGAGGTATCGGAAGCACAGGGCGTAGAGTATGAAGCTATTCCGTATGATGAGGACCTTGGGGATGATTACAGCGAAGTACGTCATGTCAGCGGTGCGCTTGCTACCTCCTATGCGCGGATCCGTTATGGCGGCGGTGATGATGCAAAACGTACCAGCCGTCAGCGAATTGTTATCAATCTTATGGTACAGAAGCTGAAACAGAATCCGACCAAGATTCCGGAAATTCTGGACAAGGTGATGGGAAATGTCAGCACCAGTCTTACCAAGAATGAAATCCTGGAACTTGGTATGCATGCGGTAACGTATACGATGGGAACCTCCTATGCCTATCCGTTCCAGCTCTGCTATGGTGAAAATGTAGTGAATGCCCTTGGTGAGGATGTTGTAATTCCGGTTACGCTGGAGTTCAATGTAAGAGAGCTGCATGAATATCTGTATCCGGGTCTTTCGTATGAACCGTCTGCGGCTGTTACAGAGTACAGCGACTACATTGCAAGAAAGAGCGGTTACGATGAAGATATGATCGGCTATGTGCTGAACCAGGGGCCTGGTGCAGAGGCAGATTCGGTGATCGCAGGCGACTAAATACGAGGGAGAAAACCAGACATGAAATTCTATACCGTTGATGTTATGATACCAACGTATAAACCAGGGCAGGAGTTCGCAGAACTTCTGCCCCGCCTTTTGGAACAGACTTACCCGATCCGGTCGATCCGGGTTGTAAACACAGGGAAAAAGTTCTGGAACCCGGCGTGGGAGCAGTTATCGGATAAAATTATGGTAGAGCATATCCGGCCAAGCGAATTTGACCACGGCGGAACGAGAAGGGCGATGGCAGAAAGTTCGGATGCGGATCTTCTGCTTTTTATGACCCAGGATGCCATGCCGTACGACAATGCGTGCGTGGAACATCTGGTGGAAAAATTTTCACTGCCGCATGTGAAGGCGGCCTATGCGCGGCAGCTTCCGCGGGATGACTGCCGTACACTGGAACGGTTTACGAGAGGCTTTAACTATCCGGAGGAGAGTGATATCAAGGATGCCGGTGATCTGCCAAAACTTGGTGTTAAGACTTTTTTCTGCTCCAATGTCTGTGCAATGTATGACCGCAGGACATATGAAGAGCTGGGTGGATTTGTAGAAAGCACCTTGTTTAACGAAGATATGATCTATGCCGGGCATCTTGTGCAGGCGGGCTATGCGATTGCCTATGCGGCAGATGCGAAGGTGGTACATTCCCACAATTACGGCTGCATGGCACAGCTTCACCGCAATTTCGACCTCGGTGTATCCCAGGCACAGCATCCGGAGATCTTTGATGCGTATCCGTCTGAGGGTGAGGGAATCCGTATGGTGAAAAAATCGGCATCCTACGTCTGCAAAATTCATAAGCCGTGGCTGCTCGTCACGTTATTTTTTCAAAGCGGATTCAAATATGTGGGATACTTCCTCGGAAAACGATACAAAAGCCTTCCGGACGGTGTGATCCGCTGGTGTACCTCAAACAAAACGTGGTGGGAATATCACGGAAAGATAAGAAAAAAACGAAATAGAAGATAAGTGAAAGTAAAAACAAAATAAAAAGATTTTGTAAGTAAATACGAAATGCTCCATAAGGTTGACAGAGAACGGAGCAGCGTGGTAAAAAAGTAAAGAACAAGAAATTAGAAGGCGGCATAACCTGAAAACAGAACAAGGGTGCCGCCTTTTGCTGTTAGGAGGAAAAAATCTATGTGTGGAATTGTTGGATATATTGGAACCTGCCAGGCTGCCCCGGTGCTGCTGGACGGATTGTCAAAGCTGGAGTACCGCGGATACGATTCGGCCGGAATTGCTGTATACGATGGAAACAAAATTCAGATGCAGAAAGCAATGGGCCGTCTGAAGGTGCTTGAGGAAATGACACAAAATGGAGCGACACTTCCGGGTACCGTAGGAATCGGACATACGAGATGGGCAACGCATGGGGCACCTTCCGATCTGAATGCACATCCGCATTTCAATAAAGACCACTCGATTGTCGTTGTACACAATGGAATTATTGAGAATTATCTGAAATTAAAGAAAAAACTGATGTCCAAAGGATATGAGTTCCTTTCGGAGACAGATACCGAGGTAATTGCCCATATGCTGGATTACTATTATAACGGCGATCCGCTTGCAACGATCACAAAGGTTATGCACCGCATGGAGGGATCGTATGCACTGGGTATCCTGTTCCGCGACCATCCGGATGAGGTGTATGCGGTCCGTAAAGACAGCCCGCTGATCGTTGGTACAAGTAAGAGCGGAAACCTGATTGCATCCGATGTTCCGGCTGTCCTGAAATATACAAGAGATGTCTATTTTCTGGAAAATGAGGAGATCGTGAAACTGACCCGCGATGGCCTTCACTTCTACAATATTGACGAGGAGGAGCTGGAGAAAGAGGCAACCCACATCGACTGGGATATGAATGCGGCAGAAAAAGGCGGCTATGAGCATTTCATGCTGAAAGAGATGCATGAGCAGCCAAAAGCCGTAAAAGATACCCTGACGCCGCGTATTAAGAACGGTGATGTTGTGATCGAAGAACTCGGCATGACCGATGAGGAGATCCGCGCGATCCGCAAAATCTTTATCGTTGCCTGCGGTTCTGCATACCACACCGGTGTAACCGCAAAATACGTCTTCGAAAAGCTGGCAAGAATCCCGGTTGAGGTAGATCTGGCAAGCGAATTCCGCTACCGTGATCCGATTCTGCAGGAAAATACGCTCGTGGTCATCGTCAGCCAGTCGGGTGAGACGGCCGATACCCTCGCGGCTCTCCGCCTTGCAAAAGAAAAGGGCGTGCGTACCCTTGGCATCGTAAACGTAGTTGGAAGTTCGATTGCAAGAGAGGCAGACAATGTCATGTACACCTGGGCCGGTCCGGAGATCGCTGTTGCGACAACGAAAGCGTACAGCACACAGCTTATCGCGCAGTACCTTCTGGCGATGAAGTTTGCCAAAGTACGCGGAACCGTTTCGCAGAATGACTTCGATGCGATGATCCAGAGCCTTGAGCGCCTGCCGGAGCAGATTTCCCTGCTGCTGTCCCACAAGGAGAACGTACAGCGTTTTGCCAACCGTTATCTTGCGGCAGAACACGTCTTTTTCATCGGACGCGGCATCGACTATGCAATCTCGATGGAGGGCTCCCTGAAGCTGAAAGAGATTTCCTACATCCACTCCGAGGCGTATGCAGCCGGTGAGCTGAAACACGGAACCATTTCCCTGATTGAGGACGGACGCCTTGTCGTAGCTGTGCTGACTCAGCCGGAGCTCTACAAGAAAACGATCAGCAATATTCAGGAAGTGAAGACACGAGGCGCGTTTGTCATGGCGGTAACGACCGTTGGCAATACAGAAGTGGAAAAAGTAGCCGACTACGTAGTTTACCTGCCGGAGACAAATCCGATTTTTGCAAACTCCCTGGCGATCATTCCGCTGCAGCTCTTTGGCTACTACGTATCGATCGGCAGAGGCCTCGATGTGGATAAACCGAGAAACTTGGCGAAATCGGTTACGGTAGAATAAAAACCGCAGCATAAAATTCCTCTTTTTTCAAAATTATCACAGTTTCAACACAATTCTAACGTACAATAGGCAGTAGAAAATAAAGAAAGAAATAAGAGCACTGTGTATTGGTGCCTGAGATAGAAAAGAGAAAGAGGGATCAGCCATGAGTGAAGAATTCAAAAAAGAAGAAATAAATGGTGAGGCAGCAGAGGAAACCAAAGCTGCAGAGCATACAGAAGAAGTAAAAGCAGAAACGACAGCAGAGCAGAGCGCGGCAGAGACGGAAAAACCGCAGGAAACCGCAGAAGCGCCGAAGGCGGAAGAAAAGAAAACGACAACCTACAGCTGGGTGAATCCGAAAATCAGCGGAAAGACCGGCGAGGAGAATAACAGCGCTTCCTACACCGGAAAACCGGACCCGTCGGAGGCAAAGGCAGAGCAGACATCTTCTGCAAAGACAGAACATTATCAGTACCAGTCACAGACACAGAGTGCTCCGAAGCAGGAAAAACCACAGTTTTCTGCCGTTACGCAGCCGCAGGATCACAAAAAGAAAGCGAAAAAACCAATGTCAGCCGCAAAAAAATGGGGCATGACACTTGCCATGGCAGCGTGCTTCGGACTCGTGGCAGGCGGTGTTTTCATTGGGACTGCAGCAGTCGGTACGAAAGTGATCGGTACAGCAACAGAGCAGAAGCAGGAAGTTACAATTCCGACGACCACCACAACAACGGCAGCAGACAGCAGTGATACCTCCGATACCGTAAAAGCAACCGGCGAGATGTCCGTGAAAGATGTTGCATCGAGTGCGATGCCGTCTCTGGTAGCAATTTCTACGACAACGGTGGAAGAAGTTGAGACATTCTTCGGAACCACAAGCCAGGAAGTTCCTGCAAGCGGAACCGGAGTTATTGTCGGACAGAACGACGATGAGCTCCTGATTGCGACAAACAACCACGTTGTCAGCGGTGCGACGTCTCTTTCCGTCAGCTTTATCGACGATGAGACGGTAGAAGGCCAGATCAAAGGTACCGATGCGGACAATGACCTTGCTGTTGTTGCAGTAAAACTTTCCGACATCAAGGACGAGACAAAGAGCCAGATCAAAATTGCCGTGATGGGAAATTCCGATGACCTTGAGGTCGGTGATCAGGTTGTGGCAATCGGAAATGCACTGGGAACCGGCCAGTCCCTGACGAGCGGATATATCAGTGCAAAAGACCGTACGATCTCCAGTCAGGATGAGAGTACCGGCGAGACGATTACTTCTGAGGGACTGATCCAGACCGATGCAGCCATCAACCCTGGAAACAGCGGCGGCGCCCTTCTGAACATGAACGGTGAACTGATCGGCATTAACGAAGCAAAATACAGCTCCACACAGGTCGAGGGCATGGGCTTTGCGATCCCGATTTCGAAAGCGGAGCCGATTCTGCAGAACCTGATGAACCTGACAACAAGATACAAAGTCAGCGATGATAAGGCCGCTTATATCGGAATCAACATGGCGGATGTCAGCGCAGATGTTTCCCAGAACTACGGTATTCCGACCGGTGTCTGCATCATGAGCGTTGTGGACGGCAGCCCGGCAGCCGATGCGGGCTTCAAGAAAGGCGATGTTATCACCACGTTTGATGGAAGAAGCATCTCGAACGCCAAAGGCTTAAAAGAGACACTGACCTATTATGCGGCAGGCGAGACCGTAGATGTCACCGTACAGCGTGCGGACAACGGTGAGTACAAAGAAGTAACACTGACGTTGACCCTTGGCTCTGCAGCAGATATGCCGCAGACGAGCGGAAGCAGCAACGGAACCACAAACGATGGAACCGGAAGCTCCGATCAGAATGACCAGGGTATTCAGAATCCGTTTGGCAACAGATAAAAACTCGAAATAACTATTTCCTAAGAGAAAAAAGACGGACAGCACAGGAATATGAACGCCTGGCTGTCCGCCTTTTTCTGCATTTTTTGATATAATTTTTTGAATTTGTAAAATTCTTTAAAAAAGTTGGTAATTTTTAAGAAAGTTTTTACTTGTGACCCTATGGCTTTTGGGCTATAATCAAGCTAGACCAAGCGATCTATTACAGAAAGGAATTTGAAAAATCATGTCAGAAGAGAAAGACAGAGTGGACGGTACCGCGGACGAAACGAAGGCGGAAACAAAAAGCTCTGACCATCATACAGAAGATACCTATGAAAAAGTCTGCTTCATGTGCCGCAGACCGGAGAGCAAAGCCGGAAAGATGATTACCCTTCCGGGAAACATCAATATCTGCCCGGACTGCATGCAGAAGAGCTTTGATGCCATGAACCAGAACCCGGGCCAGATCAATGAGATGATGAATAATATGAACAACATGCCGAATATCGGCATGCTCGATCTCTCCGGGCTTTCCAACCAGATCCCGAACCGGCAGCGGGTAAAGAAAAAAGAAGAAAAGAAGAAAACAAAAGAATTTTCCATCAAGGACATTCCGCCGCCGCACCGGATCAAGGCGATGCTTGACGAATACGTCATCGGCCAGGACCGTGCAAAGAAAGTCATGTCGGTTGCCGTTTACAACCATTACAAACGTGTCTTTGCACCGCAGGACGGAAATATCGAGATCGAAAAATCCAACATGCTGATGATCGGACCGACCGGTTCCGGAAAAACGTATCTGGTGCAGACACTGGCACGCCTCTTAGATGTGCCGCTTGCCATCACGGACGCCACATCCCTTACCGAAGCGGGTTATATCGGTGATGATATTGAAAGCGTGGTATCTAAGCTTTTAGCGGCCGCAGACAACGATGTGGAGCGCGCGGAGCACGGTATCATCTTCATTGACGAGATCGACAAGATTGCGAAAAAGAAAAATACAAACCAGAGAGACGTCAGCGGAGAAGCCGTACAGCAGGGAATGCTGAAGCTCCTCGAGGGCAGCGATATCGAAGTTCCGGTGGGAGCCAACAGCAAAAATGCGATGGTTCCGCTCGAGACCGTCAATACCAGAAACATTCTCTTTATCTGCGGCGGTGCTTCCCGGATCTGACGGACATCATCAAGGAGCGTCTGAACAAGACAGCTTCCATTGGCTTCCAGGCGGATCTGAAGGACAAGTATGATGGGGATAAGAACCTGCTGTCACAGGTGACCTTAGAAGACCTTCGGACTTTCGGTATGGTGCCGGAGTTCCTTGGCCGTCTGCCGATCGTATTTACGCTGGAGAGTCTCAATGAGGATATGCTGGTCGAGATCTTAAAAGAACCGAAAAATGCGATCCTGAAGCAGTATAAGAGACTGCTCGAACTCGACGAGGTGAAACTGGAATTTGATGATGATGCACTTCGCTCTATTGCAAGAAAAGCGCTGGAAAAAGATACCGGTGCGAGAGCACTCCGTTCGATCATCGAGGATTTCATGCTGGATATCATGTATGAGATTCCAAAGGACAGCAGCATCGGAGAGGTTATCATCACAAAAGACTATATTGAAAAGACCGGCGGGCCGACGATTCTCCTGCGCGGTCAGGAAGTTCCAAAGTTAGAGCAGAAATAAGGTAACTGGAAAACACAGCGGAGCAGACGTGAAACTGGCGTTTTCTTGAAATAAGAGATAAGAAAGAGAGGGTTTTAACTATGGCAGAGGATTTTTTTGGAAATTTAAGTAAAACACTGAAAAAAACAGTGGATACTGTGGGAAAGAAAACAGATGAATTCGTAGAAATTCAGAAGATCCGCACCCGTCAGCATGCGCTTGAGGATCAGATTGAGAAGAATTACCAGGATATCGGACAGATCATCTACAACCGCTATCTGAACGGCGAAGCATTCGACGAGAATCTTGCCGGCATCTGCAAAGATATCACCGATCTGGAAAAAGAGATTGCAGACTGCAGGGAAGACGTGGCAAACAAGAGAGGCCGCATCGTATGCCCGGCCTGCGGCGCAAGTGTTCCGAAAGATGCAGCTTTCTGCATGCGCTGCGGTGCTGCTATGCCGGAGAAGGAAGAAGAGCCGGAGGATGCCGAGTTTGTACACGTAGAACCGGAAGAAAAAGCAGAAGAAACCGAAGCGGCAGCGCCGGAAGAAGAGCCGGAAGAAGAGCCTGAAAAAGAAGCAGAGGTACCGGAAGAGGAATGATCTGGACCCTGCTGCCGGGAGCGGTTTTCCTTGCAGACGGATGCCTGAAAAAGAAGGCAGAAGAGGAGTTAAAGGAAAATGAGCAGATCCCGGTCTGTAAAGGACATATTGTCCTGCGGAAATGTCATAACCGCGGCGTAGCGGGCGGCGGCTTCGCGGACAGCACGAAGAAGGTGGAAATTCTCACCTTCTTTTTGCTGTCCGGACTGTGGGCGCGTCTCGGAGCGCTGGCGGGCAGACGTAAGTGTAAGGTGAAGAAGCTTGGGCTTGCGCTTACGATTGGCGGCGGCATGTCGAACTGGTATGACCGGCATAAGAGAGGTTACGTGACCGACTATGTCAGCTTCCGGTTTGGACCGGAGAAGTTCCGCAGACTTGTGTTCAATGTTTCTGATTTCTGTATTTTCTTCGGAATTGCGCTGCTGACGGCAATTTCCTGCCGGGAGTCCAGGTGATGCAGGATCTCCCGAAAAGCCCTGCAGATGGCGGGCTTTTGCGGGGCAAAAAAGAAAATTTGAATTTTTGAAAAAATTTGAAAAAAGCTGTTGACAGATTCGGAATCATCTGGTAATATATGTTTTGTTGAACGGCACATGAGAGCCGCAAGACAAGAAATGCAGGAGTGGCGGAATTGGCAGACGCGCAGGCTTCAGGTGCCTGTGGTCGCAAGATCGTGTGGGTTCAAGTCCCATCTCCTGCATTATTTTTTCGCTTTGCGTATCAAGAAT